>ENA-OZLH01000313-OZLH01000313.1-human-gut-metagenome-genome-assembly--contig:-NODE-313-length-26793-cov-5.325716_pt1 | contig 26793 bp, 18 predicted proteins | sample MGYA00244832_ERZ653776 | MGnify/ENA primary metagenome ERZ653776 (study PRJEB26926, sample SAMN06165218) | human gut metagenome | biome: ENVO:00009003; feature: ENVO:2100002; material: ENVO:00002003...
GTGAATTAGTTGGTCTAATTTTTTCTTTTGCGTGGCAAAGAAACGTCTTTTTCTCCAAACAAAAAAATATTTTTGGCAGAAAGTTGTATTTTATTGCACACTATATAATGTTTTGTGCAATAAAATGCTCTGTTTTGATTATTCCGAAATGGCATTTTCCCTAAAAATCGTTTCGAGGCGACAATTTTTCTTGAATTTTGCAAAGTCTATTTTCCGGGTGATTTTATTGCCGTTTTTTGAAGAATGCTATGAGATTACCGACCGTGTCATCGGGCATAATCGGAGAGAAAGATTCCGAAAAGGGCTGGGTAGAGTCGGGGTTGGACTCTGTTTTGTCGCAAGTTGTTTCCAGCTCGTCTTCGATACTGAACCATAATTCTTCGATGTCTACTTCGTCGAGTCCTAAATCGCAAAGACGCAGTTCGTCATTTATTTCAGAGGGTTCACTGTCGAGATATTCTGCTATGATTTTTTTGATGGCAGTTGAGGCGGTATTCATAAGAAGTATATTTTAATATGGTTATTTGGTTACGAAGCAAATCCCCATGCTTCGAACTTGCGGGCTTCGGAATCGGGTTGTAAGGCGTAGGCGCAGAATTCTCTTCGTAGCGGGTAGCAACTGCGTAGTTGTTCGAAGGTTTCGGGGGCTTTTTTTAAGGCAAGAGAATCTTTTATGGGATCGTATGTCGTCCATACGGCTTGGGAAAAATCTTGTTCTGTCCCGGGTAGGGCGATAATGGGATTTTCCGGTTGGGGAGGTTGAATGGCCGATAAGTCAATTTTTATTTGCAGACGGTCGGCCACGGCGGTTATCATCGCCCGTGTAGCGTTGGCTTTCCCGTCGGCCGAATAACCGGCGATGTGCGGTGTGCCGATGAATGTTTTTTGCAGTAATTCCGTCGATACGTCCGGCTCGTTTTCCCAACAGTCTATAATCATGTCGCTTACAATGTGATTACGGTAAGCCTCCAAAAGGGCTTGCTCGTCGACGACACCTCCCCGAGCGGCGTTGAGAATGACGGGACAACGCTGTAACCGGTCGAAAAAAACTTGGTCGGCCAAGTGGTAGGTCGCATATGAGCCTTCTTTTATCAGCGGTGTATGGAACGAGATGTAGTCGCAACGATCGGCTATTTCTTCGAGAGAGACAAACTCTCCTTTTCCCTCTTTTTCGGCTCGGGGGGGGTCATTGAGTAATACTTGCATACCCAGCCGTCGGCAGTGTATCTCTACTTGTCGTCCTACATGGCCTACTCCTACGATGCCTATGCATTTTGTTCGCAGGTCGATGGCCTGTTTTTCGGCATGCCGCAACAGCGAAGCCGTGATGTATTGGGCAACCGAGGCTGCATTGCAACCCGGTGCATTGACCCATTCTATGGCATGTCGTCGGCAATATTCGGTATCGATGTGGTCAAATCCGATTGTGGCCGTTCCGATAAAGCGGCAGCGACTTCCTTCGAGAAGATCGGCATTGCAACGGGTACGGGTACGGATTATCAGCATATCGGCATCATGTACCGCATCGTGGGTGATTTCTTGTGGAGAAAGGTAGCGTATATCGGCATACGGTTCGAGAATCCCTTGTATAAAAGGTATCTTATTGTCGATGACGATCGTTTCTTTTTTTTTCATGACGGATTTTGGTTATTGACACTACGATACAAAGATAGGGCTTCTATGTAGAAATCTTCCGAAACGGGCGGCAAAAATGAAATTATTTCCCTCAAAAATTGACAAATTCGTAAAGTATGCGTAAGTTTGTCCCTTATTACGATTATTCAAACTTTATTATACTTCTATGACGTTCAGCGAAAAGAGCAACCATGTATTTTGGAATGCTACGCAAGACTATCATAAGCAGGACGATGTCGATGCTCCCATGATAAATCCTTTCCCCGAAAAGACCATCGAGTACGACCTCTATCATAAGAATTGGATCGACGCCGTGCAATGGCATCTCGAAGATATTGTACGGGATCCCGAAATCGACCCGGTCGAGGCTTTGTCCATCAAACGGCGTATCGATAAGTCCAATCAAGACCGTACCGATCTTGTGGAACGCATCGACAGTTATTTCCTTCAACAATACGCCGAAGTAAAGCCTTTGCCCGATGCGGTCATCAATACCGAGAGTCCCGCGTGGGCCATCGATCGTTTGTCGATTTTGGCTTTGAAGATTTACCATATGCAGCAAGAGGTGTCCCGGCATGATGCGTCGCCTGAACATATCGAGCGATGTCGTGCTAAATTGCGTGTATTGCTCGAACAGCGTACAGACTTGTCGTCGGCTATCGATCAGTTGTTGAGCGATATAGAACAAGGTCGCCGGTATATGAAAGTATATCGGCAAATGAAGATGTATAACGATCCGTCGTTGAACCCCGTCTTGTACAATCAGAAATAGAAAGGGGAAATACAGCTTCCCCTTCGATAGCAGAAAGGACCTAAATTTCTCTATTCCCTTGCGTCATGTTGTGCATTATCTCTGGACGGCGGCGGTGTATCGCCGAGCGTTATTTCCCTTGAAGAAAACAGAGGGTGATGTAGACTGCTCTGGCATTTGTCGATCGAGGTAAAATTCGGTTTTCCCGAAGAATAGTTACATTATTATATGGTACACCATAAGAAGTGAAACGTATCATCGAAAATGCCCGTCGTTCTGACGATGCTTTCCGGGACAGGCGGAGGAAGAGTCGATTTCGCCCGAGGTGTTGCATATATGTTTTGTCTGTCCCGGACAATTTTGAGTCCTGAACTTTTTCTCATGGAACATTTTTCAGCCTATTCACACTCTGCGTTGCCTTATCGTCATGTGGCCGTATTTCGTTTTTCGGCGCTCGGCGATGTTGCTATGACTGTTCCTGTTGTATATGAGGTATGTCGTGCCTATCCCGGTATTCGATTTACCCTGTTTACGAAAAAAACGGTAGCCCCTTTGTTTGTTTATCCGCCGGATAATTTGACGGTCTTTCCTGTCGATACAAAAGGCCGTTATCGAGGTTTTGCCGGTTTGTGGCGTCTTTATCGCGATATGAAGTCTCAGGGTATCGATGCGATTGCCGACCTTCATAATGTCTTGCGTACTCGTGTGGTCGGATTCTTTTTTGCGATTTCGGGCGTCAAACGAGTGATTCTCGATAAGGGGCGTGCGGCGAAACGTCGTTTGGTAGCGCGTAAAAAGCCATTGCCCATACAACCTTTGCCTACTTCGTTCGACCGTTATAGGCAGGTTTTTGCCCGGTTAGGTTTTGAAACGCCGAAGACTTTCCGGTCGGTATTCGATGATAAGCATCTCCCGCTTCCTTTGCCCGAGGGGATAGAATCTCGTCGCGAGGGAGAGTTTTGGATAGGCGTTGCGCCTTTTGCCAAACATGAAGGAAAGATATATCCGCTCGATCGCAGCGAGAGTTTGGTCGCCCGTCTGTCGCAACGGGAAGATTGTCGTGTCTTTCTTATGGGAGGCGGCGGTGAAGAAGCGGACTTGTTAGGCGGTTGGGCTGAAAAATATCCCCGGGTCGTATCTTTGGCCCGGAAACGGTTGGGATTTGCAGTGGAGTTGTCGATGATGAGTCGCATGACATTGGTCGTTTCGATGGATTCTGCCAATATGCATTTGGCCTCGATGGCCGGTACTCCGGTTGTCTCGGTTTGGGGGCAGACCCACCCTTATGCCGGATTTTTGGGCTGGCGGCAAAGTAAAGAAAACATAATACAGCTTTCCGACCTTTCATGCCGGCCTTGTTCGATATTCGGGAATAAACCTTGTTATCGCGGCGATTATGCCTGTATGCAGGAACTTTCCGTCGAGAGAATTTGGAATCGTGTCGAGGAGATTCTTCGTCGGGAAAAGAAGTAAAAGAGGAATCTTTCGTACAAATCCGTTATATTTGCAGGAGAATCATGACCGGAATGAAAATTATTGTCGATCGGAAATATCGTTCGTTGGAATCGTATGTCGAGCAACTTCCTGTAACATTTGATACAGGAGAGTTGGTGTACGCGGCGCGTAATGTCTTGCGGCGTTTTTGTTGGGACGGTACGATTGTTGTGGTGAAGAAGTATAAGATACCCATTCTTCTCAATCGTTTTGTTTACGGCCGTTTCCGTAAGTCGAAAGCTCGTCGGTCTTTCGAGTACGCCCGCATATTGAACGAGAAAGGTTTCCGTACCCCTCAGCCTGTTGCCTATATAGAGGAACGTTGTTGCCGATTGTTGTCCGACAGTTATTTGGTAACGTTGAATGAGGATTTCCTCGAAATGATGCGCCGGTTTCATACCGATGAATCCCTGACCGATGAAGGGAAAATGATATTGAGGGCTTTTGCCGCATATACGCGCGACTTGCATGAGGCAGGGATATTGCATCAAGACTATTCTCCGGGCAATATTGCGTTCAAGGTAGAAAACGGTCGGGTCGAATTTTCTTTGTTCGACATAAATCGTATGCATTTCGGGCGAATTTCTAAGAAGATGTGTTTGCGTAATTTTTGCAGGCTTACCCCATCGGTCGCTGTCCTTTCTTATTTGGTCGGCGAGTATGCCCGCATACGGGGTTGGAATGTCGAAGAATCGGTGTGTGAGGCTGTGTCGGAGCAGGCGAAGTTTTTTTCGCGTTCGGCTCGGCGTTCGAGCCGGAAACAATCTTTGCGGACGATAAAAAGTCGGTTCATCGGCAGATGATAAAGTGGAATTGACATGGAAGATTTTGATATAAGAAAACAGCGATACGATAAAGAGCAGGAGTTTGAGAAAGCTCTGCGCCCGCTTGCTTTCGGCGATTTCAGTGGGCAGGAGAAAATTATCGAAAACTTGCGTGTCTTTGTCGAAGCTGCCAAAATGCGCGGCGAGTCGCTCGATCATGTTTTGTTGCATGGGCCTCCCGGATTGGGAAAAACGACCCTCTCGAATATCATTGCCAACGAATTGGGGGTGGGGTTTAAAATCACTTCCGGGCCGGTTCTCGACAAGCCCGGAGATTTGGCGGGTATTCTCACATCGCTTGAACCGAACGACGTGCTTTTTATCGATGAAATACATCGTCTCAGTCCGGTTGTGGAGGAGTATCTCTATTCGGCGATGGAAGATTTCCGTATCGACATCATGATCGACAAAGGTCCCAGTGCCCGCTCTATACAACTCGACCTCAATCCTTTTACACTTGTGGGGGCCACTACGCGCAGCGGCTTGCTTACCAGTCCGTTACGTGCCCGTTTCGGCATTAATTGCCATTTGGAGTATTATGACCATACGATATTGAGCCATATCGTGCAACGCTCTGCTTCGATTCTGCAAGTTCCCTGTACGGCCGAGGCGGCTGTGGAGATTGCCATGCGCAGCCGTGGGACACCTCGTATTGCCAATGCCCTTTTGCGCCGTGTCCGCGATTTTGCCCAAGTGAAAGGAAGCGGGCGCATTACAATAGAGATTGCCCGTGTCGCTCTCGAAGCTCTGAATATCGACCAGTACGGTCTCGATGAAATCGATAACAAAATATTGGTAACGATTATCGACAAGTTCAAAGGTGGCCCTGTGGGTCTGACGACGATTGCAACGGCACTGGGCGAAGATCCCGGTACGCTCGAGGAGGTCTATGAGCCGTATCTTATCAAAGAGGGCTTTATCAAGCGCACGCCTCGCGGACGGGAAGTAACCGAGCTTGCCTATACGCACTTGGGTCGTAACCGCATCGATCAGGGTCTGTTGTTCTGATATTGCGAAGAAAGGAGAGAGAAGATGTCCGGAATGAAAAGTTTGGCCAAAGATACTGCCGTGTATGGGTTGAGCAGTATCGTGGGGCGTTTCCTCAATTGGTGTCTGGTGCCCCTTTATACCCATGTGTTCGCACAAGCCGAATATGGTGTGGTAACTTATCTTTATTCGTTGGTGGCCTTGTTGCTCATCATTCTGACGTATGGTCTGGAAACCGGTTTCTTCCGCTTTGCCAATCACGAGAAATATAAAGACCCGATGCGTGTCTATACGACCGGTCTTATATCGTTGGCGGTTACCTCTGCGCTTTTCGTCGTTTTGGTGTGGATATTTCTTGGTCCCATTTCATCGGTTCTCGGTTCGTCGGGCGATCCCCGTTATGTGTTGATGCTTGCCGTTACATTGGCCATCGATGCGTTTACCTCTTTGCCGTTTGCTTACCTGCGCTATAAACAGCGGCCGCTCCGTTTTGCGGGAATCAAGTTGTTGTCTATTTTTCTTAATATCGGTCTGAATCTTTTCTTTATCGTGCTGTGTCCCGTATGGTATACATCACACCCCGAGTGGGTGGGCCGGTTTTATGATCCCGATTTCGGTGTGGGATATATTTTCTTGTCCAATCTCATTGCTTCGGCCGTAACATTGTTGGTTCTCGTCCCCGAGATCGTAAAGGTACGGTATCGGTTTGATACGGAAATTTGGAGACGCATGATTGTCTATTCATTTCCGTTGCTGGTGATGGGACTGGCCGGTATTATGAATCAGACGATAGATAAGCTCATCTATCCTTGGCTGGTGGGAGATCCCGACCGGGCGATGTCTGAACTGGGCGTTTACGGGGCAAATTATAAGATTGCCATTGTCATGGTCATGTTTATACAAGCTTTCCGCTTTGCATACGAACCGTTTGTTTTTGCCAAAAGCCGTAGTCGGGGTGAGGAGAGCCAGAAGGCGTATGTCGATGCGATGCATTATTTTATCATTTTCGGGCTGTTGATTTTCTTGGGAGTCATGTTTTTTCTGCCCGTGTTGAAGTATTTCATATCGCCCCGTTATTTTTCGGGTCTTGCCGTAGTGCCTATCGTGATGGCCGGAGAATTGTTTTTCGGTGTCTTCTACAACCTTTCTTTGTGGTATAAGCTGACCGACCGTACCTATTGGGGTACGATTTTTTCGCTTTTCGGTTTGGCGGTAACTTTGCTTATCAATATCCTTTTCGTACCCTGTTATGGATATATGGCTTGTGCTTGGGCGGCGTTTTTCTGCTATCTGTCGATGATGGCAACTTCCTATTTTGTGGGGAAAAAATATTATCCGGTTCCTTATAGGTGGGGAGCTGCTCTGCGGTATGTGTTGTTGGCGGCCGTGCTTTATGTTGCAGCTATGTATGTGCCGATCTCGAATACGTGGGCTTTGCTGGCTTTCCGGGCGGTATTGCTGTCGCTTTTTGTGGCTTATGCCGTACGACGGGACTTGCCGTTGGCCGAATTGCCTTTTGTGGGACGTTATTTTAAGAAATAGGATTTATAGCGGGTCTACGTCGTAATAGACGGTGAGAGCGCGAAAGCGGGGATCGTCGGTAACGGAATCTTGTATTTGCCGTAAAATTTCACGAACTTTTTTCAAGGAAGCCGTATGCTCGATTTTGAGCATGATGCGGCGTATGTATAATAGTTGTATGCGTGCGACCGGTGGGGTATGCGGGTCGGACAGCCGATGCCCGAAAACCGGATATAGTCGCTGTGCGTAATTTTTGGCGGCTGCATCGAGAATCGCTTCGTCCCGATGTTTGAGATAGATGTAAATAAGCCGGGTGAAGGGGGGGTAGTTGAATTGTTGACGTTCGGCAATCTGTGTGGCATACATGCCGGCATAGTCGTGTCGCATGATTTGAGCGATGACCGGGTGTTGCGGTTGTGCCGTTTGTAAAATGACGGTTCCTTGCCGGCTTTTTCGTCCGGCCCGCCCGGCAACTTGTTCCATCATTTGGAATGCCCGTTCGTGGGCTCTGAAATCGGGATAGTTGAGCAAAGTGTCGGCGCTGAGTATACCTACGACGCTTACATGGCCGAAGTCGAGACCTTTGGTAACCATCTGCGTACCGACGAGAATGCGGCTTTTTTGTTGTTCGAAGTCCGAAATGATTTGTTCGTAAGCCTTGCGGTTGCGGGTTGTATCGAGATCCATACGGGCAATGGGATAGTCGGGAAAAGTATGCTCTATCTCTTCTTCGATGCGTTCTGTCCCGAAACCGTGTATGACGATGCTCGTTTCGCCGCAAGCGGGACAACGGGTAGGTACTTCTTGCGAGTATCCGCAGTAATGGCATACGAGACGGTTGGTGCGTTTATGGTAAGTCAGACTTACATCGCATTGGGTACAACGAGGTGTCCATGCGCATAACCGGCATTCTACCATCGGCGCGAATCCCCGACGGTTTTGGAACAGGATTACTTGTTCTCCGTTTTTCAGTGCCTCTTCACAAGCCTCTTTCAGCTGCGGGGAAAGATTGCTCTCTTGTGAGACACGTCGTTTACGGCGAAGATCTCCCATGTCGATGGGTAGGATACGGGGCAGGGCGATTTCTTCGTGCCGGGACGAAAGTTCCACCAGACCATATTTCCCGCATTGTGCGTTGTAATAACTCTCGATGGCCGGAGTTGCCGTGCCCAGCAGTGTTTTGGCTCCGTGCATCGATGCTAACACGATTGCGGCATTGCGGGCATGATAGCGGGGTGATGGCTCTTGTTGCTTGTAACTGCCCTCATGTTCCTCATCGACGATAACCAGTCCTAAATCTCGGAAAGGAAGGAATATCGACGATCGTACGCCGAGGATTATTTGCGCACCTTTGTCGTGCAGGAGGTCGTTCCATATCTCTACCCGTTCATTGTCTGTAAATTTGGAATGGTAGATAGACAGTTTGTTCCCGAACACCCGTTGCAGACGGGTGGTAAGTTGTGTGGTGAGAGCTATTTCGGGAACAAGGTAGAGAACTTGTCGGCCTTGTTTCAGTACCGTGTCGATGAGATGTATGTATATCTCGGTCTTTCCGCTCGACGTAACGCCGTGTAATAGAACGGTTTCTTTTTGGGAAAAACGGTCGATGATTTCGTTGTATGCCTTTTGTTGTATAGGAGAAAGGGGATACGGACTTTCGGTGTGCAGCGGGTTGTTGGAAAGCCGGCTTATCTCTTTCCCGTAATTTTCAAAAATGCCTTTCGTTACTAATGTGCTGAGGATTTGCGGAGAAACCTCGGCCCTTTCGAGCAATTCTTTGCGGGAAACTTCTCTCGGCGTACCTTTCTGCATGAAGCCTGATAGTTCGAGATAGCACATCAGCAACCGGAGCTGCTTTTTGGCGGCTTTGAGTTCGTCAAAAAGCGGACGGAGTTTCTCTTGCTCGCCAGGAGCGATTTGTGCCAGTCGTATGTAGCTTTCGGTACGGGGGCGGTATTTGTGCCGCAGTTCCTCTGATACGACGATAGCTTTTTGTTCCATGAGGGAACGTACGAGAGGCAGGATATTGCGTAGTCCGCTCTCTTTTTCGAGTTCCTGTACACTCATTTTCTCGCTGCGGCTCAACGTGTCGAGCAATATCGCTTCGCGTTCTTTGAGCAGAGAGCCGTTTTCTTCGATGAAATCGGCATTACAGGAGATTTGTGTTTCGCTTTCTATTTTCAATCCCGAAGGTACGGCGGCCTTGAATACGTCGCCGACCGAGCAGAGATAATAATTGGCGAGCCATTCCCAGAAGCGCAGTTGAGGACGACGTAAAACGGGCGTGCTGTCGAGCAGTGTCGAAATGTCTTTTATTTCATAATCTTGCGGCTCGTTGTTGTGTAACCGGGCGACGATGGCCGTGTAGAAACGCTTTCGCCCGAAAGGTACGATGACACGACTGCCGGAGACGAGAGTCTCTTGCCATTCCTCGGGAATACGATAGGTGAAATATTTCGCAAGCGGGAGCGGAAGTATAACGTCGGCGAATTGAGACATGATTTATAGACGGACTGGTGTTTCTTGCTTTTGTGAATGCGGGAATACCTGCACACAAATGTAAGGAAAATTTTTCGCTTTTTCCTAACGGTTTTCTCGACGACTGCTAAATAGTTTGTACATTTGTGTGGTATTTTCATATCTTATGAACAAAATCGTAACATCTTATTTGCAAAAAACGGGTTTCCGGAATATCGATTTGAAAGCCGTTCTTATCGATATGGACGGTGTCCTTTACGACTCGATGCCTTTTCATGCCGATGCTTGGTACAAAGCGATTTCTTCGTTGGGAATAGCATGTACGCCCGAAGAATTTTTTATGTATGAGGGTCGTACGGGCGCATCGACCATCGATTTGATTTTCAATCGTGCTTACGGTCGCAATGCCGACGAGAACGAGAAGCAAATGATATATGCCCGCAAGTGCGAGTACTTTGTTGCCAAAGGTGTAGCGCCGGTTATGCCCGGTGCGCTCGACTTTTTGAGGCAGGTAAAATCGCACGGGTTGATACCGGTATTGGTAACCGGTTCGGGACAACATTCTTTGCTCGATAAGCTCTCGCATGATTATCCAGGTATTTTCACGCCGCAGACGATGGTAACGGCTTTCGATGTGAAGTATGGAAAACCCGATCCCGAACCGTACCTTATCGGGCTGGAAAAGGCTGGCGTGCAACCCTGGGAGGCAATCGTGGTGGAGAATGCGCCGTTGGGGGTGCAGGCCGGCGTTGCTGCCCGCATTTTTACGGTGGCTGTCAATACGGGGCCGTTGCCCGATCGCGTACTTCTCGATGCCGGAGCCGATTATCTTCTGCCGGATATGGAGAGGCTGGCTCTTCGTTTTGAAGATTTGTATATACAGCTAAATATGTAATGGATATGGCACAACAGATTCTTTTTACTCAAGATATAGCGGCAACTCTCGATGAGGTACTGAGCGGTTATGTGTACGACCGCCTGTTTGTCCTGACCGATGAAAATACGCGTCGGCGATGCTTGCCGCTTCTCTCTGCAAGCAAGGCTTTGGCTTCGGCCGGATATATCAATATCCAACCCGACGATACACATAAGACACTCGACTCATTGGCATCGGTGTGGCAGGAGTTGAGCGATCGTCGTGCAACCCGCCATTCGATGATGGTGAACCTTGGCGGCGGTATGGTAACTGATCTCGGAGGGTTTGCCGCCGCTACGTTCAAGCGAGGTATCCGTTATATCAATATTCCCACCACGTTGTTGGGGGCGGTCGATGCGGCCGTGGGTGGAAAAACCGGAATAAATTTCAACGGTTTGAAAAATGAAATCGGGGCGTTTGCGCCGGCCGAAGCGGTTTTGGTGGCAGTCTCGTTTTTCAGGACGCTTTCCCGGGAGCATCTTTTGTCGGGCTTTGCCGAGATGTTGAAACATGGGCTCATCAGTACGACTGCGATTTATGACCGTCTTTTCACGCTCGATCTTTCACGGCCCGACAGTGCGGAGATGTTATCGTGTCTCGAAGAGTCGATCGGGGTGAAACAGCGGGTTGTCGAGCAAGACCCGCATGAGGCCGGTATCCGCAAGTCTCTCAATTTCGGACATACCGTAGGGCATGCGTTTGAGAGTTTCTCTCATCATCGCCATCACCCGGTGCAACATGGGTATGCCGTTGCGTGGGGACTTGTCTGTGAATTGATTTTATCACATCGTCGTCTCGGGTTCCCGCTTGATACTGTACGGCGGTTTGCCGCTTTCGTGCGTGAAAATTATGGGGTTTTCCCGATTACTTGCAGCGATTACGATTATCTCTACGAACGTATGACCCATGATAAGAAAAACGATGCCGATACCATCAATTTCACATTGCTTTCCGATGTGGGAAGAGTGGTGATCGACCAAACTGCCACACGTCAGGAAATAGAAATCGTACTCGATCTTTACCGCGATATGTTCGGTATTTAGCCGACGGAATAAGGTGAAAAAAGATGTGAAGTGTAAAAAAACGGATAATTTCTTTGCAGGAAAAAATAAAAGGCTTACCTTTGCACACGAAAATCAATCGGGGCGTAGCTCAGTCCGGTTAGAGTACACGTCTGGGGGGCGTGTGGTCGCTGGTTCGAATCCAGTCACCCCGACATAATGCTGCTCAACTATCTTTATTAGGTAGTTGAGCAGCGTTTTTTTGTCTGGTTGGAGAAATCAAATCCTAATTTTCCCTTTGTCATGATTCAGGGTTTACAGAATAGGGATTTGTCCTCGTTTTTTAAGGAGATATTTTGTCTTCCGGATATAGAATTTTTGTAGATTTGCTTGTCTGATTTTGTGCTGTGGACGAAAGTCTTCGTATGAAAGAAGCAGTATGGTTACGATAGAACCGGGCGGGAAGTCGCGCGATTGCTGTCTTTAAAATATATAGCAGATGAAAGTAAAAATAGAAGAGAGTTGGCGCAGGCGGCTGCAAGAAGAGTTCGACAAGCCCTATTTCGAGCGGTTGGTCGCTTTTGTCCATGAGGAGTATGCCCGTGCGCAAGTGTTGCCGAAAGGTTCTCAGATTTTTCATATTTTCGATGCTTGCCCGTTCGAGAAGGTAAAAGTCGTCATACTCGGGCAAGATCCCTATCCCACACCCGGACAGTATTACGGCGTTTGTTTTTCTGTGCCCGATGGTGTGGCGATACCGCCTTCTTTGGAGAATATATTCCGGGAGATTCATCAGGATTTGGATAAGCCTGTACCTGCATCGGGTAATCTCGACCGTTGGGTCGAACAAGGTGTTTTTTCCATGAATTCGGTACTTACCGTGAGGGCTTATGAAACGGGTTCGCACCGCGACCACGGCTGGGAGACTTTTACCGATGCCGTGATAAAGAGACTGAGCGACGAGCGGGAGAACTTGGTATTTATGTTGTGGGGAAGTTATGCCAAAGCGAAAAGTGCCTTGATAGACACCCGTAAACATCTGGTCTTGGCGGCGGCGCATCCATCGCCTCGTTCGGCCGATCGGGGATTCTTCGGCTGCAAGCATTTCAGCCGGGCAAACGCTTACCTCCGCAGCAAAGGCATTCCCGAAATCGACTGGTGATTCACGACTTGATTATGTCATATACAGAAAAAGGCTATAATTCTTGGAGAATTATAGCCTTTTTCTTGTGGTGCCACCAGGAATCGAACCGGGGACACAAGGATTTTCAGTCCTTTGCTCTACCAACTGAGCTATGGCACCATCGCTTTTGCGTGTGCAAATGTAGGGCAAATTTTTGAATCGACCTAATATTTTGCAAAAAAAAATTTATTCACCTTCGTTTTTGTCGTCTTTTGATGATGAAACAGAGGCTGTCGACCGACTTTTATCTTGAATGTTCGGGAATAAGGAAGCGTGTGTAGATTTGTTCTCCGGACGAATGGGGGTATGGGGAGAATATTTAGAAAATTCCGGCCTGTTTTTTCTTCTCTTGTTACTATATTTGTAACATACGATGTTTTGACTCCATATCATCATGAAAATTTTACATACGGCCGATTGGCATTTGGGCCAGACTTTTTTTACGTATGACCGCCGCGAGGAGCATGAGGCTTTTCTCGAATGGTTGCGAGAACAGGTGAGACATGTGGAGGCCGATGTGCTTCTTATTTCGGGTGATGTTTTCGATACGCCCAATCCGTCGGCTGTTTCCCAACAACTTTTTTACCGTTTTTTGCGCCAGATAACCGAGGAAAATAGGGCTTTGCAGGTTGTTGTGATTGCCGGCAATCACGATTCGGCCGCACGGCTCGAAGCTCCGAATCCGTTATTGGAGGATATGCGTATTACGATACGTGGTATAATCCGTCGCAATGCCGAGGGGGAAATCGATCTCGACCGCCTTATCGTGCCTTTGGGAAATGCCCGGGAGCCCGAAGCATACTGTCTGGCCGTTCCTTATTTGAGGCAGGGAGATTATCCGCCCGCCGAAAATTATGCGCAAGGTGTTTATATGTTGTATGAGATGTTGTTGCAGAGGGTGTCGGGTTATGGAAAACCGATTGTCGCTATGGGGCATTTGCAGGCTACGGGGACGGAGATTTCGGAGAATGATCGTTCGGAACGGACTATTATCGGAGGTCTCGAATGCGTGTCGCCCGATGCTTTTGCTGCGGGCATTTGTTATACGGCATTGGGACATCTGCATCGTTCGCAACGGGTGTCGGGTAGAGATAGCGTGCGTTATGCCGGGGCTCCGATTCCCATGTCGTTTGCAGAGAAAAACAATCGGCACGGTGTCGTGTGCATTACGCTCGATAAGGCAGAATGCCACATTGAATTGCTGCCGTTTGTCCCTCCGGTCGCTTTGCTGTCTGTCGGAGGAGATGTAGAGGAGGTATTTGCCGCTATCGACCGGTTACCGCAGGGAAGTTCCGATCGGTTGTCTCCTTATTTGGAAGTGCGGGTACGGTTATCTCAACCCGAACCGTCGTTGAGACAACGTATAGAGGAGGCTTTACAGGGGAAATACGTGCGGTTGGCACGTTTGGTCGCAGAATTCCCCGGAAGTGCGAATGAGCGCGTTGGCGCTTCTGTCGATAACTTGCAGGAAGTCTCACCGATGCAAATCGCGCAGGATTGTTTCGAGAGAAAGTATGGAGGGAAAATGTCCGATGAAATGGCGGTTTTGTTGCAACAGGTCATGAAGGAGGTACAGGTATGAAGATATTGGCGATACGAGGAAAAAATATAGCTTCGCTCGATGGTGAATTTTCCGTCGATTTTACTTGCGATCCACTTTTCTCGGCCGGATTGTTTGCCATTACCGGGCCTACGGGTGCCGGAAAATCCACATTGCTCGATGTATTATGTTTGGCGCTTTTCGATAAGACTCCCCGTATGAATCGAGCGAGAGAAAACGGCGTGTTGCTTCCCGATGTTCAGGATAAGACCCTTTCGCAGAACGACTGTCGTTCGCTGTTGAGGCGGGGAACTGCCGAGGGGTATGCCGAGGTCGATTTTCTTGCGGTCGACGGCGAGAATTACCGGGCTCGCTGGTCTGTACGTCGGGCTCGTAATCGGGTCGACGGCTCTTTACAGCCGTCGGAAATACGCCTGTATAACTTATCGTCGGGCGATGAGGAACAAGGAGGAAAGGGTGAACTTTTGCGTTGCATCAGTGATTTGCTCGGTCTTTCCTTCGAGCAATTTACACGGGCGGTGTTGTTGGCGCAAGGCGATTTTGCCACATTTCTCAAAGCCCCGGAAGAGGAAAAAGCCGATCTGCTCGAGAAGTTGACGGGAACTGAAATTTATTCCCGTATATCGCAAGCCGTGTTTGCTCATGCCAAAGAGGTGAGAGAACGGTATGAAGAAATCGTCCGGCAGAAGGGCGCTCTATCTACCCTTTCCGAGGAAGAACGTAAAGGGCTTGTCGAGGAACGTGTTTCCCGACAGACGCTTTCGGAAGAAACGGGAAAACGATGTGATGTATTGAAAATGCAGCTTCGGTGGATAGAAGAGTACCGTCGGCTTTCGGGACTATCGAAGGAGGCTGAGACAGAATGGCAGGTTGCCCGGAAAAATTTTGTCGAGGCCCAATCCCGGAGAGAGTACATGGCACAGTATGACTTGGTTCAAGAGGTACGGGATATTTATAACGAGGTGCGATCTCTTCTCGAAAAGAAGAAAAAAATGGAGGAAACCCTCGACAGATGCCGAAATGAATACCGGAACAAAAATCAGGAACTGCTTCGGTTGGAGAAAATAAAAGATGAGGCGGAACAAAATCTTTCCCGACTGAAAGAAAATTGGGAAAGACAGGCCGGCGACCGTCAGCGGGCTTTTGCGCTCGATACACAATCGGCTGTAAGTAAAGAGGCTCTCGATTACGCCGCAAAAGTGCACGACAGAAACAAGGAAGATTTGGGACGAGAGATTTCCCAAAAGAATAAAATCTACGAATCCATCGAAAAAAATAGGAGTAAGGAGGCGGAAATTATCCAATGGTTCGAGCATCAGCAAATCTATTCCCCGATCGTGGACCGCGCGGAAATTATCAAGCAAAATTATTCCGAATGGATGAATATCCGTAAAGAGTTAAAGCAGCAACAGGAGTCGCAAAAGAGGCAGGTTGCGCTGATTGCAGAGACTGAGGCCAAGATTGCCTCTTTGCAACTCGAAGGTCAACGACTCGAAGCGTTGGCTCCGGCCGAAGTCTATATGTTGCGCGCATCTCTTGTCGAGGGCGAGCCTTGTCCGGTTTGTGGAAGCATACATCATACTTATACGGCCGAGAAGGTGGAAACGCTTCGATATAAAGAATTGGAAATGCAAAAGAAGGATGTGGCGGACAATTTGAAGGAAACCTCACTATATCTTGATAATCTCAAAATTACAGTCCATACAATGCAGATGCTTGTCGAGACGCTTTCCCGACAGGAAGCCGGGAAAAAAGAAAGTCTCGATTCGGACTTGCGCGAATTCCTTCCGAACTGGGAAGAAGAATCCCGGTTGGGAGAGCGTATCCAGAAATTTGCCGTATTGTGGAATGAGCGGAAAGAGGAGTTGTCCCGATTGAAAAGCGATACCGAGGCAGCTCGGCGAATGTTGCCTGCGATCGAGGCGAAAATAAAGGATCTTGAAATCCTTGAAAGAAACAGTGCTTTGTCTTTGGAGAAAGAGCGGGAAAAATATGAAAAGATAAAGGCAGAACGAGCATGTTTGTTCGGTGGGCGTTCGTTGAAAGATATCGAGGGAGAGTATGAGCTGGCGTTAAAGGCGGGCGAGGCCGGGACGGCCGAAACAATCCGGCAATATACCGGATTGATTTCTCTGCGGGAAAATCTGCTCGGCTCTGTTGCGCAGTTGCAGCAGAACCTTGCGGCCGGTCAGCGGGATATAAGTCGGGGGCAGAAAATCATTGCCGATTGGCTTTTGGCACATTCCGATTTGAGTGAAGAGAGACTTTCCGAGCTGTTGACGCATACGCTGGCTTGGGTTGCCGATGAGAAAAAGGCTTTATCGTCGTTGCAGGAAAATATGGCTGCTGCCGACACACGTTTGCGGGAACGCTCCGAGGCACTGAATCGTCATGAGCACCTTACCGAAAGGCCCGAACAACTTGATTCTATATTTCTCCGGCAACAGCTCGATGACTCTGATTTACTACAAAAAAAGGCCGATGACCGCATTGCCGAAATCAATGCTTTGCTTGCCCTTGACGATCGGAATCGGAAAGAGCTTCTGTCGCTTGAACGGCAAGGGGAGAAGCTGTTTGAGAAAGTGGAGTCTTGGGCTCGGCTGAATGAATTGCTGGGCTCGGCCGACGGTGCCAAGTTCCGCCGTATCGCACAGGGATATACGCTCGACCGATTGTTGATATATGCCAATCTGCATTTGCAGGAATTGTCGTCTCGTTATGTGTTGCAACGAGTTCCCGAGAGGCTTGCGTTACAGGTTTGCGACAATGATATGCTGGGAGAGGTACGCAGCGTACATACCTTGTCGGGCGGGGAATCGTTTCTCATTTCTTTGGCTTTGGCATTGGGGCTTTCGTCTTTGTCGTCTTATCGTATGAATATCGAATCTCTTTTTATCGATGAGGGTTTCGGTTCGCTCGATGCCGAGACACTTGGCGTTGCTATGGACGCACTCGAACATTTGCAAATACAGGGCCGTAAAATCGGGGTTATTTCACATGTGGCCGAGATGACCGAGCGTATACCCGTGCAGGTACAAGTGCGGCGTGTTGCCAACGGTCGTAGTCGGATAACGGTTGTAGAAGTATGATTTTGAATGAGAAATTAGAAAAAATAACGGATATATTTTTGAAAAATCCAAATCAATACATTACCTTTGTGGCCGCAAAGCCAATCGGGGTGTAGCACAGTTGGCAGCGCGCCACGTTCGGGACGTGGAGGTCGGAAGTTCGAGTCTTCTCACCCCGACAAGATACCACACAATTATCTTATCAATAGATAGTTGCGTGGTATTTGCTTATTTTGCCGGAGGCATTGGGGAGTGGGACAATGTCCGATAGAACTTGCTTTATACTTGTTTACACTCTCTTTTTATTATATAACACTTTTTTGTTTACCGAATTAGAGACAGAAAAATAAAAGAGGAATCGCCAGACAAACAACGATTCCTCTTTTTTAAGGGACGTTTACCGTTTATTTTTTTGCGGGGAAAGACGACTCTTTGTAAAAAACTTCGTTGTGGAGCGGGGTGGAAAATTTTTTTGAGAATTTGCGGGACGCAAGACGATAAAGTATTCCGCCGAAATGCTTGGCATGTCGAGGACATATCGCTATGCAGTGGGCGCAAGATATACATCGGCTTTCATCAAGTCGGTGGGGATTTTCAGCATCGATAGCCTGTGCCGGACATTGTTGGGCGCACAGTCCGCAACGGGTACAGCTACGTCGGGTTTTAGGTTTCAGCGGAATGTTCCCGGCTTCCCGATAGGGATTGTTTCCCGGAAGTGAAAGCTGTTTTTCTTCTCTCCATTCAGAGGCCGATAAAATAGATATGCTTTTTCGGCCGAACTCTGTCGCTTCGGCTATATCTCGAGTATCGGGGCGTCCGGTTCCCACGTGGGGGAAAATGGAGTGCTGGGCGATGAATGCACCAGCCGAGACGACGATGAATCCTTGCTCTTCTACTATATTGCGTAATTCGAGCAGGGCATCATCATAAGCCCGGTTTCCGTATGTACAGGCAATAATAGCCGGAGTGTGTTTCCCGGTAAAGTGTCGCAGCGATTCGGCGGATATGGCCGGTATACGTCCCGCATGTACCGGCATACCGAATATGGCTATTTCGTTCTCGGGGATATATGTATCATTCTGTTTTTTCAGGAGTAGATCATGTCGTTCGATTTCGTTTACATCGCAGCCTCGGGCGATTGTATCGATTATTTTACGGGTTGTCCCTGTCGCGCTGAAAAAAATCGCATGAATTTTTTTGTATTCCATTTTGTTGTGTTTGTTTCTTGCCACAAAGGTACATATTTAAGCGATAAATCTCCCATCGGGTATATTGTTATTGAATGAGTTAGAAGATACGGAGTTGAAAAGGCTTTTGCATTTGTTGGAAAATCCGTCCGATAATGCTATATTTATGTCGGGAATAGTTGTCGGTATAGACAAAACAAATATACTTATGAGTCTGAAAATCGTACGTATCACTCGGGATTTCCCCGATATGAATGCTCTTGAACAAATAGCCGTCGAAGCTTTTCCTCCGCAGGAGTATGTTTCGCCGCAAGACCTCCTTTCTTATACCGAGAGTTCCGACGATTGTGATTTTTGGGGCTTTTATGCAGGAAAAGATTTTATCGGTTATCTTCACCTTATCCGATATAAAAATATGGTATATGTCTGCTTTTTTGCCGTAGGTGTTTCATATCGTTCTTGTGGATACGGGAGTGAAATATTGTCGAGACTGAAAGAGTTATATCCCGCTTACCAGATTGTCTTGGATATAGAGGCGGCCGATGAGTCTGCTCCTAATTTGGCCCAGCGTATCCGGCGGCGTGATTTTTATCGGAGAAACGGGTATGTACCTACGGGACATTATATCGCATATTGGGGTATGACATTCGAAATTCTGTGTAGTGGTGGGGATTTTGATTTGGCGGTTTATAAGGAGCTTGTTTCCAATATTCGGGTTGAGGGTATTTCTTTCCGATTCTTCACGAAGTAGTTTGTATCGTCCGAAAATTAAGGTCGTCAACAATAAAAAATAAGACCGCCTATACTTTTAAGTATGGGCGGTCTTATTTGGAGAGTTCTGAACGGATTTTATTGCCAGCCTCCGCCCAACGCTTTGTAAAGTTGGACGAATGCGAGTTGTTTACCGAGAATAGCGTCGCTCAGGCTGATTTGGGCATCGAAATATCCACGTTGAGCATCGAGCACATCGAGGTAACTGATGTAGCCGTTGATGTATTGCAGATGAGCCAGTTTGTTATTACTGAATGCCGCTTGTTCCAGCTTTTGCCGCGACATGAATACTTCTTCGCTTTTATTGAAGGTTACAATCGCATCGCGAACGTCTTTAAACGCTACTAAAACCTGTTTTTCGTATTGGTAGACGCTTTGCTCGTAAGCAGCTTTCTTGGCTTTGTGTTGGGCAATGTTGCGCCCCATGGAGAAAAGAGGTGTGAGTAGGCTTCCGCTTAAAAAATGAGCCGGAGACTGGAACAGATTCTTTATTTCATCGCTTTCTGCTCCGAACTGGGCGGTGAGGGTTATCTTGGGAAACATGTTGGTGAATGCGATTCCTACTTCGGCGTTAGCTGCCATAAGGGCTTTTTCTGCGGCTCTGATGTCGGGTCGACGTTCGAGCAACGACGAGGGAAGTCCGGCCGGCAATGTTTGCGGCAACCGATTTATCGAACGGTTTGTTTCTCGCGGGATATTTCGGGGAAATGTACCGGTGAGCAGGGCTATTTCGTTTTCTTTTATGACGATAGAACGTTCGAGATCGGGGACGAGAGTGGCTGTACGGGCCAACTCTACCTGAGCCTGCTGGAAAGATGTTTCCGAGGTAAGCCCTCCTTCAAAACGGAGTTTGGCCAGTCTTACGCCCTCTTCCCGGGCGTGCAGTGTCTGTCGCACGATAGAGAGTTCATGGTCCAGAGCGATAAGCTCGAAATATGATTGTGCGACTTGCGCGACAAGGCTCACTTGCAGGGCGCGTTGGTTTTCGATCGCTTCGAGTAATTGCGCTTTTCCTTTCTCTGCTCCCCAACGAAGATTTCCCCACAGGTCGACTTCCCAAGACAGAAGCAGTTTGATGGAATGTTCGGGATCATTGCTATAATCGTTTCCTCCGTAGTTGGTTGCATCTTTATCGGCATAGATACGACCATCGATTTGGGGGAAGATTTTACTGAAATCGACCCGTCTCAAAGCTGCCAGTTCCTTGATACGTGCAGAAGCGGCCAGCATGTCTTTGTTGTGTTCGAGCGTTTGGCGGATAAGATTTTGCAGTATCGTATCGCCGTACACTTCCCACCAATGCATATCGGCTATCGAAAAAGTATCAGGTGTCGAAGTTGCCGGATCCAACTGTTCGGGCAGACTCATTTCGGGACGTGCATACTTTTTACCGATTTTACAAGAGCTTACGGCAAATAAAAGTACGACGCAAAAGAGAAGAATATATCGGTACTGTTTCATGATCGTTTCACTTTCTGGGAAAATTTACCTTTCAATCTATAAATATATACAAAGAAGAAGGGAACGAGCAATATACCTATCGCTACGGCGGCAATCATGCCAAAGAATACACCCGTACCGATAGCCTGACGGCTTGCCGATCCGGGACCGTCAGCCAGTACCATAGGAAGCATGCCCAGAATGAAAGCCAGCGAAGTCATGAGAATCGGTCGGAAACGAAGCCGTGCCGCCGTAAGCGTCGCCTCGATGAGCGGGGTTCCGGCATCGACTTGCTCTTTGGCAAATTCGACGATAAGAATGGCGTTTTTGGCTGCCAGACCCATAAGCATGACGAGACCTATCTGAAAGTAGACATCATTTTCGAGTCCGCATATCCATACGCCGATATAAGCTCCCAATGCAGCGACGGGTAGGGAAAGAAGAATGGCTATGGGTATGATCCAACTTTCGTAGAGGGCGGCAAGAAAGAGGAACACGAAGATAAAGACGAGTGCCAAGACCAGTCCTGTCTGTCCGCCGGCTTTTTTCTCCTGATACGATAATCCGCTCCATTCTACCCCTATATTGGACGGAAGGTGCTCTTGCACGATTTCTTCGAGCGTCGTCATCGCTTGTCCTGTACTGTATCCTTTCGATGCCTCTCCCCGGATTATCGATGTGTTGAACATATTGAACCTTTTGATGCTTCCGGGGCCTGTGGTGTAGGAGGCATCGCCGAGAGATGTCAGCGGTACCATTGCATTGTCTTTTCCCCGGACGAAGAAAAGATTCAGATTTTCTTTGAATTTCCGGTAAGGGGCTTCTGCCTGAATGTATACCCGATAGATACGGTTGAACATGTTGAAGTCGTTGACGTATACCGAACCGGTATACGCTTTCATTGTGGAGAATACATCGGCGAGAGGAACACCTGCAAATTTTACTTTGTCGCGGTCGACATTGAAGTAGAGTTGAGGTATCTCGGCCTGCAAAGACGAAGACAGGCCGGCAAGCTCTTTCCGTTGCGAAGCGTAAAACATCAAGGTGTCGACGGCCTGTATGAGGTTGTCGAACGTGGCGTCGCCGCGAGCTTCGAGTTGCATTTCAAATCCGCCCGAACTACCCAACCCCGGAATGACGGGCGGTGTCGAAAGGTAAACTTTGCTTTCGGGATATTTTTGCAATTCGTTGCGGATACGGTTCATAACGTCGTCTATCGTTTCGTCGTCGCGTTCCTGCCACGGTTTCAGAATGACTGTCAGTTCGCTTCTACCCTGATTCGTTCCTACCCGGGGGCTGCTACCCGTTACATTTTGTACATAAGCGACCGCCGGATCTTGCATGATAAATTCGATAGCCCGGTCGGTTACTTTCCGCGTTCTTTCGAGCGTTGCCCCCTCAGGAAGCTCCAATTCTACTTTGAAATATCCTTGATCTTCGGTCGGTAAGAAGCTGGTCGGAATCGTGCGGTTGAGAAGCAGAATCGCGACAATGCCTATTCCGAAAGCGAGCATTACTCGTCGCGGATTGGAGATGCATGCCGTAATGCCGTGCATGTATTTACGGTTACCGGTGTGCAGCCACATATTGATGTAGCGGAATACGACGTTTTTCTTTCGGTTGGGATTATCGGGTTTCAGAATGAGAGAGCACATGACCGGGCTGAGGGTAAGCGCCACGACTGTGGATATGATGACCGATACGGCAATCGTAACGGTAAATTGCCGGTATAGCATTCCTGTGATACCCGACAGGAAACTTACCGGGACAAACACGGCTACCAATACCAGCGACGTGGCAATGAGGGCGCTGCTCAATCCGTTCATCGCTTTTTTCGTCGCTTCGTAAGGCGAGAGTTTTTCGTCTTCCATGATGCGCTCGACGTTCTCTACGACGACGATGGCATCATCTACGACGATACCGATGGCGAGAATCAATCCCAAAAGGGTGAGCATATTGAGGGAGAATCCGAAAATGAGCATGAATCCGAATGTTCCGATCAAGGAAATCGGTACGGCTACAATGGGAATCAGCGTTGCACGCCAACTTTGCAGTGATAAGAAAACGACGATGATAACAAGGAAAAGAGCTTCGAAAAGCGTTTTGTACACTTCATGTATCGACTCAGAGATGTAAGTGGTCATGTCGAAGGGTATCTCGTAAGCGAGACCTTCTGGGAAATTATGGCTTATCTCCTTCATTGTCGCCTTGACGCTCTCGGCAACCTCCATGGCATTGGCTCCGGGGAGCATGTAGATGTTCAGTACGGCGGCATTTCCTCCGTTGATACCGCTTTCGGTATTATAGGAGGAGGCTTCGAGGGAGACGCGGGCTACATCACTCAGACGGATAATGGACCCGTCGGGGTTGGCCCGCACGACAATGTTTTCGAATTGATTCACGGTCGATAGCCTTCCTTGTGTGGTAATAGGGATCGTGATGTCGACCCCATTGATCGGTTGTTGTCCCAATACCCCGGCAGCCGCTTCGCTGTTCTGGTCTTTCAGTGCGGTTTGCAGGTCTTTGACGGTAAGTCCGAAGCTGGCTAACTTATCGGGCTGTACCCATATTTGCATAGCGTAATAGCGGCTTCCTACGTTCGACACGCGGCCTACCCCTGGGATACGTCGCAAGAGATCCAGTACATTGAGGGTTGCAAAGTTACTCAGATAGATTTCGTCGAATTTGGGGTCGTCCGATGTAAGGCAGATCGTCATCAACTGGCTGGCAGCTTGTTTCTCTACCGAGATGCCGTTTTGCACGACTTCTCCCGGCAGACTCGACTCGGCCAGCTTCAACCGGTTCTGCACTTCGACGGCGGCAAGATTGGCATCGGTCGATACGTCGAATGTAACGGTGGCCGAGAATCCGCCCGAGTTGGAACTGCTCGACTCCATATATATCATGCCCGGTGTACCGTTCAATTCCTGCTCGATAGGAGTGGCTACGGCCTGCGATACAGTGAGTGCACTTGCACCGGGATAGGATGCGCTGATTTTTACGACCGGCGGTGTTATTTGCGGGTATTGGTCTATGGGGAGGAGGGTCAACCCTATGAATCCGACGATGACGATGAGAATAGAGATGACGATCGAAAAGACCGGGTGATCAATGAAAAAATTGACTTTCATGACGGCGTGTTTTTACGGCTGTTCGTCCAAATATTCGTTATCGATTTTTATCTTCATGCCCGGCAGCAGTTTATGGTAACCTTCCACGACAATTTCTTCACCGGCAGCCAGTCCGCGTTCTACGACTACCAGATTCTCTTGTTGCGGTCCCAGTTCGATAAATCGTTTTTCTGCCGTTCCGTTTTCACGAGCCACGTATATGTAAGCCCCGCCTTTTTCGATGATGACGGCTTTCATAGGTACGGTTACGGCGTTTTCGCGCACGTCGAGCAACAACAGCACTTTGGTCGATTGGCCCGGCAGCAGTACATGGTCGGGATTGGGCATCTCTGCGCGTACCGAAAATGTTCCGGTCAACGGGTCGACTTGCGGTTCGGCAAAGTCGACAAGACCTTTGTAGGGATATTGCGTATTGTCGGCGAGGGTGATCGTGATATAAGGTTGCCATGAACGATTCTCTACTTTTTGTCCCAAATTGACGTTACGTTCCTTGCTTTTCAGGTAGTCGAGAGCTGTCATGCTGAAATCGACCAATACCGTATCGCTTTTGACGATAGTGGCTAGTTGCGATTTCCCGTTTGTCCCGACTAAGGTTCCGAGGTCGACCAGCCGTTCACTGATATTACCTGCAATCGGGGAACGCACGACCGTATAGTCGAGTTCCATTTGAGCTTGGTCGAGGTCGGCTTGGCTCATGATGACCGAGGCTTTGGCACTTTCGTAAGCTGCAACGGCATTGTCGAGATCGAGCTGGCTGGCTGCATTTTGCTCATAAAGCGGACGGATACGTTCGAGGTCGTGTTGTGCTTTGCGTTCTTGCGCCCGATCCTTATTCAACTGAGCCGAGGCTTTGTCGACTTTTGCCTTATATTGCCGTTGGTCGATGATAAACAATGTCTGGTTTTTCTTGACGTAGGTTCCTTCTTCAAAAAGCATTTGTTCGAGAAATCCTTCTACACGGGCGTGTACTTCGACAAATTGTTGCGCACGTATACGGCCTACATATTCTCCGTATACACCGACGTCGTTCTGTTCGGCTTTCATGGTTGCCACGATGGCAAATTCTTCCGCCGGCTTTTCTTTGCGGGAAAAAATGTAGTATGCGCCGATAGCAACGGCGATAAGCAGGAGTGTGCCCCATACTTTTTTCTGGGAGAGAAAATGTGTGTTGACATGCAGGGCGGGTCGTTTCATAGGTGAAGTCCTGTTATTTTGATAGTATTTGTATATGGTCGCTCCGGTTTCGGCCGGTGTTGTTTACAATTTGTGCACAAAGGTACGATACTTATATGGAGGAGAACGTACCACGCGCTATTTTTATTCTTGAAATAAAGGTTTTTTAAGCTCTTGAACTTCATATAGCTGGGGATTTTATGCTTTGTATGGGCTTGGGTTGATTTTTGAATCTTTTTTGTCAAAAGAACTTTGATTTTTATGTGAATTAAACCAAAAATCCCCTAAATGTAGTATTCGATGGCGTACAAATCATAACATGTAGGTATTGTCTTCCCGAATGTGTCGGAATACTTTTGTGCCGAATTTTTAATAAAAGTCGTTATGTTTTTAAGAAAATGCATATTAGTGGCTCTTTTGCCAGTTGCAACAGTATTTTCGGCAGAAGCGGGAGATAAACGTAAGGGTTTTTCTTTCCGTCAAGATTCGGTTTCTATCGAGGCCGGGGCTGCCTCCGATAATTCCTATGGAGGATTCCGTAAATTCCGTTTCGGCGGATATGGTGAAATGTTGGCCAACTTTATGGATTACGGCATTAATCGCTATACGGGAACATCGTATGGAAATACCCGTCAGAATCGGGCGGAAATATCGATTCCCCGTTTTGTCTTTGCATTCGATTACAAATTTACTCCCAAATGGATTCTCGGCGCCGAAATCGAGTTTGAAGCGGGTGGTGTCGGGACAGCTGTAGAACTCGAGAATTCGGAGAATGGAGAATATGAAACCGAAATAGAAAAGGGAGGTGAAGTGGCTCTCGAACAGTTTCATATCACACGTCTTATTTTACCTGAGTTGAATGTGCGGGTCGGACATATAATCGTACCGGTAGGGCTGACCAACTTCAATCACGAACCGATTAATTTCTTCGGTACTTCTCGCCCAGAAGGAGAGACTACTATCATACCCTCGACATGGCATGAGACAGGTCTCGAAATTTTCGGTACACTGGGGCGTCGTTATGCCCGTTTTTCCTATGAGGCAATGGTCGTGGCTGGGTTGAATCCCAACGGGTTCGACCGTAATGAGTGGGTTTCCGGTGGAAAACAAGGACTTTTTGAAGTAGATAATTTTACTTCTCCTGCGTATGTATTGCGTGTTAATTATGAGGGTGTTCCGGGCTTGCGAATCGGAGGATCGGCTTATTATTGTCCCGATGCCGGAAAAAATTCAGACCAATCCCAAACTTATGCAGGGAGAGGAAAAATTCCTGTCAATATCTACTCGGCCGATGCACAGTACAAAAATCGTTATGTAACGGCTCGTCTCAATATGATATACGGTCGTCTCGGTAATTCGGCAGTAGTAAGTTCAGCCAACCGGCGTTTGCCTAATGCGTCTCCTTATAGTCGGTTGGTTCCCGTGGCTAAAAATGCTGTCAGTTATGCAGGAGAAGTCGGTGTCAATCTGGCTTCATTTTTCCCCGGAGTAAAGAAATTCCCGGTTATTTATCCTTTCGGCCGCTATGAATATTATAATCCGCAAGAGAAAGGAGAGGCATCGCAGACGATGGAAAAGCGTTTGCAAGTAAGTATGTGGACGGCCGGCCTTAACTATTTTGTTCCTGTCTCTTATACACATCTCCGAGCCCACGAGACTAGGCATGATCTCG
>ENA-OZLH01000316-OZLH01000316.1-human-gut-metagenome-genome-assembly--contig:-NODE-316-length-26662-cov-16.623370_pt1 | contig 26662 bp, 29 predicted proteins | sample MGYA00244832_ERZ653776 | MGnify/ENA primary metagenome ERZ653776 (study PRJEB26926, sample SAMN06165218) | human gut metagenome | biome: ENVO:00009003; feature: ENVO:2100002; material: ENVO:00002003...
ATCCTTCATACTACATCAAATGTATTTGTCGAAAGAATTTCTTTAAATGAAATATCAAAACGACTCCCAGTTTTTTTTATTCGAGCTCACAAATCTTATATTGTTAATATCAATAAAGTTTTATCTCTAAGAATTAATGAACTTTTTTTGCCAAATAACGTTACCATTCCTGTAAGTAGAAGTTATCTTACAAATATAAAGAAAAAATTATTAGAAATTGCACGATAGAGGTTTTTCTTTCATTTTATAATAACATTTACAATTTACCTGCTCATAAACAAGTGCTCTTTAAATATCTCCCGAAACAGCTTATCGGCACTCCAAAATACATTATCCGGTGTCACGACGGCCTTACATCCGATTGGTTCGATTCCCGCCTTCTTATATTCCGCCAGAAAGATATCCATTTGTGATGAATTAATACCTGAAAAGACCAGAAGCTCCGCCGGGAAATCGGCTCCGCTATACCTTGAACCATCCTTTTTGAATCCGGTTATTCCTGCTATCGCACCGAGCTTCTGTCCGTAATCTGATTTTTCCACCTGTTGCACCGATATTCCAAGAGTTTTGCACAGGACTTTTATTTTTTCCACTTTTTGTGCTGCTACACTAAATAGCAGTATTTTTTGTGTCGATTTCTGCTGCATTCTTAACATCTCCTACTTCAAGGTTATATGTTACTAAATTATCTCATATTGCATCAGCTCGTATTTCAGTCTGCTTCCCTCCATAATCTCTGGTGGGAGCAGTGCCCTTGCCACAAGCTTCAGATCGTCTGATTCAATATCGCATCTCTTTAGATTTGCATAGTCTCCGTCTATGGACACTACCTCGTAATACCATGTTTCCATGTGTTTTCCTCCTAAATTTCCATATAAGTTTATCGCTTTATTTTAAGGTCATGTATTCTTTAATTATCATTTTCTATTATAAAGCCATTGCATTATAATTTCCTGCCGCATTTAGGGCAGAATTCAAAGTCCTCTGTAGTTGTATATCCACAATTGCTGCATCTTTTTATTGTGCTTCCACTTCCATTTTCAAAGCCATAACCATACTGCGGATTTACACGCTGCAAATGCTGTGGCAATATCTCCACGTCCTCGCCTCTTGCTATCCTGCGTCCTATTTCCGGATCAAGCTCGTAAAGCGCATTACAGCATGTGGTCTGCACATAGTAGTGCCTGTTCCATTTAAAACACGGAATGAAAAACAGTGACAGCACCATGTATGTCATATACACCTGATACCTGCCATACCTGCCACATTTATCGCAGGTAATGACCTGATTGAAGTCAAAGTCCTTCCTGCCGTCCGTTATTCCCATCATAAAAAACATATATGATGCCTCCGTTTATCTGTGCCATAGTCCCCAGAAGTCTCCAAGCGATTCTCTCGTATAAAATCCCCGCTCATCCTCAACCACCGGTATTGATTTGGCATCCATTTTCTCTATATTTACATAAGTACCCTGACTCACCATTGCAAATACCCTGTCTATCTGCTCCTCTGTGCCCTGTATTTCCATAAATACCGAGCCGTCAGGGTCATTTCTCACCCAGCCTGTTGCACCAACGCTTTCTGCCGCGTGCTCTGTTCTGTAGCGGAAACCTACTCCCTGCACAGAGCCGTACACTCTTATCTGCTTTCTGATGATTTTGCTGTCGTAATCACTCATATGCTCTCACTTCCCTGATACACATTATTTTCAGTCTACAATAGCCCTGCAAACAGCCTCATAATTGACTGCCCCAGCCTTCGTCTTGCACTTCTTCCAGTCCTGTACTTCTCCGTCACCTCCGCTGACTCAGCGAAAAGCCTGATAAAATCATCCCTGATTTCATGCACCACTTCACAATCCGCCATAAAACAGCCATTTTCAAAATGGTGATAAAGGCTTCTGTAGTCAAGATTTATGGTACCGCAGGTTGCCATTATATCGTCTGCCACACTCATCTTTGCATGGCAAAAGCCCGGTGTCCACTCAAAAATTCTCACACCATGCTTCACAAGCTGGTTGTAGAAGGAGCGTGTCACGCTGTATATTGGTTTCTTATCAGGTATGCCCGGCGTGATGATGCGCACGTCAACTCCACGCTTGGCGGCAAGTGCCAGCGCATGGCTCATCTCATCGGTAATGATAAGGTAAGGAGTGATAAACCAGCAATAACGCTGTGCCTTGTTTGCCATACTGATATAGACATCCTCCCCCACCTGCTCGTTATCGAGAGGGCTGTCTGCATATGGCTGGATAAATCCACTCTGTTTTGCCTCATAATCATAGTGCAGCAGATATTGCGATACATCCACCTCGCGCGGCACCTTGCGCTCTGATGCATTCCACATCTCGAGAAATGCGATGGTAAACGACTTGACAGCATCTCCCTCAAGCCTGATTCCAGTATCCTTCCAGATTCCGTATGGGTGTGTCACGTTGAAGTACTCATTTGCCAGATTATAACCGCCGGTATATGCGATTTTTCCATCAATTACCGTGATTTTTCTATGGTCACGATTGTTTAAAAACATGTTAAAGGCAGGTGCAACCGGGTTGAACACCCTGCATTTGATGCCAAGCTTCTCCATCTTTTCCGAGAAATCCCTGTCTATGAAAAAGATTGAGCCCATATCATCATAAAACACCCTGACCTCGACTCCTGCCTGCACGCGCTCCGTAAGCACCTTCTGGATACGGTGCCACGATTCCTTGTCCTCTATGGCGTGATACTCCATGAAAATAAATTTCCTGGCCTTTGATAAATCGCTAAGCTGCGCTTCTAGTCCCTTTGATGCCTGATCATAATATGTCACATCAGTGTTCTGATATACCGGATATAGTGCATTTTTTGCCAGGTATGTTGAAATTCCCGCTGCCTGTGGCACCTTTTCATACATATCGGATAGTATGTCTGCGTTTTCAGGCAGACATGGAAGAAGCATGGAATCCACCTCTTCAAACCGTGCACGCATCTTATTCGGTGCGCCGTTTAGTCCGACTAACAGGTAAAGCGACACTCCCATTATCGGAAATGCCAGTATCAGTATAATCCATGGTGTAGTCATGGATGCGGTCTGCTCACGATTGTACAGTCCGAGCACAAGTATGATCGCCAGGACGCTTGTGGTCGTATTTATCGCTGCCGCATATTCATTTAGCCTTGTAAGCATATAGACCATGAAAACTGCCTGCAATAATATCGCAAGCGCTGAAAAAAACATTCTCTTTAAACCATTCTGTGTTTTTTTAGTTCCCTCGTAGGTTTTTTCCTTCATCTATTATGCCTCCATTATCTTACTGTCTATAATACCAAACCTCTCCATACATTTTTAGCCACCTTCTTATTTAAGAAGCCACTCAATTTCTTCTTTATAAGGAGGAATAGTCTTCTTCGCAGAGCCCTCCTCACAAAGCCATGGTGTTTCCAGAATCTTTGGTACATTTGCAAAGGTCTCATCATGCACCAGGCGGTGCAGTGTATCATAGCCGATGGTTCCCTTGCCTATATTTGCATGCCTGTCCTTGTGTACTCCGAGAGGATTTAAGCTGTCATTCACATGAAATACCGCTATCTGCTCAAGCCCTATCACCCTGTCAAACTCTGCAAAAACCTCATCATAATGGTTCACAATATCGTATCCTGCATCATTTACATGGCACGTATCAAAGCAGACACGCAGCCTTTCTTTCCTGTCCACTCCATCATAGATTGCCTTAAGCTCCTCAAAGGAACGGCCTATTTCACTGCCCTTTCCTGCCATCGTCTCAAGTGCGATAAACACATCGTCATCATTCTGATTGAGCACTGTGTTAAGTCCCTTTACAATCTGTGCGATTCCAGCCTGCTCACCGGCATTTACATGACTTCCCGGATGAAGCACCAGTATGCGGCTCCTCATTGCCGCGGTCCTTACTATCTCCTTTTCCAGAAACTCCACTGCCAGCTCGTATGTCTCAGGCTTTACGGTGTTTGCCAGATTTATGATGTATGGCGCGTGGACCACTATCTCATTTATCCCATGCTCATGTGCATATTCCCAGCCTGCGTCTATGTTGAGCTCAAAGATTTCTTTTCTTCTCGTGTTCTGTGGTGCCCCGGTGTAGAGCATAAACACATTCGCGCCATATGACGCTGCTTCCCTGGCTGATGCCAGAAACATATCTTTTCCTGCCATGCCTACATGACAGCCTAATTTTATATCACTCATATTTTCCTCTGTTTCATTGAATCTATATATCTATTATTTCTACTATAACACTACATCCCTGATAACTCTATCTAAATATTCTAAATTTTTACTAAACATAGCAAAAGTCATTGACATAGTATCAAAAACTACATATACTATTCTTTGCAACCACATATATTAATGGCATATAATTGCAATGTATGTGATGCATAACTACAGTTAACCAATTATTATAGAAATACGAGGGTAAATATGTTTGAAATAATTGTTGACTCTGCGGCAAACATTCCTGCAGAGCTATGTAAAAAATATAAAATCAAGGTGCTATCATTTGTAAACCTTGTCAACGGAAAGGAAATGACCTGCTTTGAGCCTGACCTCACACCGGAACAGGAGCGGGCAAAGGGTAAGGAATACTATGATGCGATAAGAGAAGGTGCCGAGGTAAAGACCGGACTTATCAGCAGCGGAATCTTTGAGGATACCTTCAGGGAAATCATTGAGGCAGACAAGGATATCCTGTATTTTTCCCTCAGCAAAAACATAAGCGGCAACTACAACTCAGCCCGTGTCGCAGCCGATGCTGTTCTTGATGATTGCAGTAACGGCAGAAAAATACGCCTGGTGGATTCATTAAATGCTTCCCTCGGACAGGGACTTCTCGCAATATACGCCAGCGAAATGCGTGAGAAGGGCATGAGCTTTGATGAGGTGGCTGACACGATAGAGACCTATCCTGCCAGATTAAACGGTGTGTTTACCGTGGGCAATTTAAAGTATATTGCAAGGACCGGCAGATTAAGCGGAACCACCGCTTTGGTTGGCAACATGCTAAGTATCAAGCCTATCCTAAGGGGCAGCAAGGACGGATATATTGTACAGTTCAGAAAATGTCGTGGCCGAAAAGCCGTATTAAATGAGCTTGTCAATCTGTTATGCGACAACATTACAGACCCTGAAAATCAGATTATCGGAGTCGCACATGCAGACGCATATGAGGATTCGCTCTATGTGATTGAACAGATTAAAAAGCGCATAAAGGTGCGCGATGTGATAAATACCACCTATGATTTCTGCACCGGAAGCCATGTTGGTCCGGAATCTTTAGCAGTATTTTTCATGGGAAAGGACAGAGAATTGGGAGCCTGATATCAGGCTCCCATTATATTTTACCTCTTTTATTCATCATACCCACATAAACTAAGAAGTCTCAGGACCCGCTTATTTAGCGGATTCTGAGACTTTTGACTTCTATTAATAATTGCAACTTCTATCTCAAATATTAAGCTGCAGCTTTCTTGCTTTCTGATTTCTCACAGAGCTTCTTCACACCCTGAATTGCAACAAGCACACCAAGGATGAGCAGTAATACTGCGAATATAAGCTGTAATGAATTTCCAAGGTCAAGTCCTACAGAGAATAATGCCTTTGTAAGCTTGTAGATTGTCATGCCAAGTGCAGTAAATGTAACTGCCATCATGAATACCATTGGAATCCAGAGCATGCAGCCCTGACGCTTTGTCTTCTTTAAGAATACTGCGCAGGCAACAAGTGCAAGTACTGATAAGAGCTGGTTAGCTGAACCAAACAGTGGCCATATCTCTGCATAGCCTACCTTTGTAAGCAGGAATGCAAGTACCAGTGTGATGATTGTTGCAAAGTATTTGTTTGTCATCAGCTTGACAAATGGACTCATATTGTCATCATCTGTGTCTGAATCAAGCCAGAACTCCTGGAATGACAGACGTCCGACTCTGGCTACTGAATCAAGTGATGTCAGAGCGAAGGCTGATACAGCAAGGTTAATCAGTGTGAACACAAGTGAGTGTGGTAAACCGATTACTGACAGGAAGTTTGCGATAGCTCCTGCGAAAATCTGTGGCTGTGTTGTAAGTCCCTGAGCTGCTGCCTCTCCCTTACCGAATGATGCTACTGCGATAAGTGCAAGGATTGCAAGCATACTCTCCATAAGCATGGCACCGAATGAAACAGGAAGCATGTTCTTCTCATTCTTTATCTGCTTAGAAGCAGTACCTGATGATACAAGTGAATGGAAACCTGAAACTGCACCACAGGCGATTGTTACGAATAAGATTGGGAACAGATACTGTGGGTTTCCGTTTGCATCTGGGATTGCAAATGCTGTGAAAGCATCAAGGTTACAAGCAGGATTTGCAACAAATACACCGATTACCGCACCTACGATCATGAAGATTAACAGGTAGCTGTTAAGGTAATCACGTGGCTGAAGCAGTGCCCATACAGGTGTAACACTGGCTATAAGTATATATACAAATATAATTATGTGCCATACACCAAGGTTTAAATACATTGGGAAATTGAGTCCAAGTGCTATAGCTACTATAAGTAATGCGATTGCAACAAGTGTGTTAATCCATTTGTTGAACTTAGAGTATTTAAGGAAGAAACCAAGTGCAACTGCTTCTATGATGAAAAGCATTGATGTAGTTGCAACTGCTCCGTTGGCTACAACCTTTGTAACCTCACCTGCTTTATCAGCAGCAAAGCCATTGAAGGTTCCGGCTACGACATCTGCGAAGGCTGCAACAACAAGTATACAGAACAGCCAGCAGAATAACAGGAATAATTTCTTTCCTAATTTACCGATGTACTCCTCGATGATGTAACCGATTGTACGACCCTTGTTCTTAACTGAAGCGTACATAGATGCAAAATCCTGAACAGCTCCAAAGAATACACCACCAATTAATATCCAAAGCAGAACCGGAAGCCATCCGAAAATAGCTGCCTGGATTGGTCCGTTGATTGGGCCAGCACCTGCTATAGATGCAAACTGATGTCCGAATACTACATTGGTATCGGCCGGTACATAGTCCACTCCGTCCTCCATCTCGTAGGCAGGAGTCTTGGCATTTGGATCAATGCCCCATTTGTTTTGCAGATAACGGCCATATAATAAGTATGCTCCACCGAGCACAACAATGGCTATTACCATCATTAAGATTCCACTCATATTATTACCTCTTTCTTTTGTTTATCTTAATTTTATTTGTATATTATGTTTACTCTTTTTTTAACAAATTTCAATAAATATTTTATACATAATTTATTTTTAATTTCTATGATTTTTGTTTAATTTACCAATCGGTTATAATAGGTATTCATTCTCTTTATGCTGTCTTTGTCTCAGCGGCTTCTTCTGCCTTTTTAGCAGCCATTTTGTCCTTTAATGCAAAGGCTCCGGCAAGCAGTGTGCCTGAAATTGAATGCCATGTACATGACACTGCACAGATGATGGCTGATTCAGGTGTTGAAGCAAACTGTGCTGTAGTTGTGGCAAGGTTTGTGGCAAGACCTGCATTCTGCATACCAACCTCGATAGAGATGGTTCTCTTCTTGGCTGTGTTCATGCCTACCAGCTTTCCTGCACCGTATCCGAGCAGATATCCAAGTCCGTTATGTAACAGAACTGCCGCAAAAATTACTACTCCTGATGTAAAGAACTTTGAGCCCTGTGATGATACAACACCACCTACAACGAATGCCAGACCAAGCACCGCAATACCCGGCATGACCTTCTGAGCCTCGGCAAATGCCTTTTTCTTTCCAAGCAGGTAGTTGAGTAAAAATCCAACCGCTACAGGAAAGATTACAGTCTCAATGATTGACACAAACATCGGAAGTGCCTTGATTGAGACATGTGTTCCGCTTGCAAGCAATGATACCAGAAGCGGTGTCATAAATGGTGAGAGCAATGTGGAAACTGTTGTCATTCCAACTGAGAATGCCACATCACCACCGCAGAGGTATGACATAATGTTTGAAGAAACACCACCAGGACAGCAGCCTACGAGGATAAGTCCAAGTGCGATTCCGTCAGGCAGATTCAATGCCTTTGAGATACCAAATGCTAGAAACGGCATGATAAGATACTGTGCGATTGCACCTACACATATATCAAATGGTCTCTGTGCGAGTATCTTGAAATCCTGTGTCGTAAGTGTAAGTCCCATACTAAACATGATGATTCCGATAATGATTGACTGACATGTGAACTTGTTGGATACCGGATCCACAAACAGCATCTGATTTACCCAGGCCATCAGATTCGGAACCAGAAATGTGACTACGGCGATTGCTATGACAACTATCGATGTGTAGTCTGATAAAAATTTACTTACTTTTTGTAATGCTTTCATTGTAAGCCTCCTTAACATTTTTCTGCTCACTAAAACTCTTTTATGGAATTAAAAAATCCCTTTCCAGATTGACATAATCTGAAAAGGGACGAAATAATCCGCGTTACCACCCTGATTCCACAGTGTATTACTGTGACACTCTGCATACCAACATATGCTTTCCATATAACGGTGGACACCGGCGAGGTTTACAGACACACTTAATGCTTTCAGCCCGCTTCTTAGAGAGGATATTCCAATCTGATCATTGCCTGTTCGCACCGCCCACAGGCTCTCTGAAAATAAATACAAATCGGACCTTGTTCTCATCAACGAATTTTGGTGAACATATTTATTTAAATCTTGTTTTGTATTATAGCCCTCTGACTCTATATGTCAAGAGAATGATACAAATTTGTACTATAACATTTATTTATAGCTTTTATTCATGCGCTTTATTCTTATTATTTATTCGTAATCTTTGTTGTTATACTCATCATTCCATGACTGCTGTTGCGATGTACCGTAGGAATTTTGAGTATCCCCTCCCTGCGCTGCGCCGTTTCCATACATGTTCTGGCCGTACTGCTGATTTGCCCCGTTTCCGTACATGTTCTGGCCGTACTGCTGATTTGCTCCGTTTCCGTACATGTTCTGACCATATTGCTGACCGTATCCGTTTGAACCGTATGGATTATAGTAGTTATTATTACTATTGTATCCATCTCCCACATAAACAATGTTTTTGTTGAAGGCAATAATACAGACAAAAATCACATTGAGGAATATAAGTCCACAGGCAAATCCGGCTCCCTTGCCAAACGCATGTGACAGTCCGACACAGCAGAGGATACTCATAACCAATGCCACAATCATTGCTGCAATAATCAGGATAACCGCAAATATCAGCATGCCCATGTGAGCTCCGATGCGGCTTCCTGCATATCCATAGGTAGAATCATAATACGACCCCATATAACTGGATGTCATAACAGAAAGTCCTGATGCAATAATCTCATACATCAATATAATACATCCCACTATAATTCCGATAGTAGCCACAAGATATCCCCAGAACAGCTTCTTTTTCCCTGCAATCTTAAATCTGACGTATGAGCTGTAAAACGGTACAATAGCCGCCCAGCCGTGCTCTCCTGCCTTTGCATACATAATCCATGATGCAATAATTGTCAGAACCATAACTGCCAGATTGATAAACGACTCAAAGCCGTCAATCATACTCATAATAGTATAATATGTGCTCATTTTTTCTCCCTTTCATAACCAAAGTTTATTTGTTATTCAAAGTATACATCACCACAGGTCAGAGTGCAATAATTAAAAAGCTTTTCATACTTTTCATACACTGCTTTTTGTACCCTTGACAAACCCCTTCTTAAACAGCTATAATATCGTCAATTGAAGCACAATTACATTTCAACAGGCTTTGATGGGAACAAGTACATTTCTGCAATACTTACAGAGAGCTGCCGGCAGGTGAGAGGCGCAAGAAAAACAGATCTGGAATACATCCCGGAGCTTTGCACCGAACATCATGCCGGATAGTTAAATATCACCGGTTCGATTAATAAGCTGCAACGTATTGGCACACGTTATAGTGCCGGAGTGTTAGCAGAATCGGCTATTTTCACTATATAATATATGTCGAATAATGTGTGACAACTCACGGAGGCATTCCTGTGCGAGCAGGATGCAAATTAAGGTGGTAACGCGAGAAATCCCCCTCGTCCTTAAATGGATGAGGGGGATATTTTATTGTTCAGAATACAGATTCAACTTATCAGGAGGAAAATCATGACAATTTATGACGAATTAGTTGCCCGCGGCCTTATCGCGCAGGTAACAGACGAAAAAGAAATCAAAGAGCTTATAAACAACGGAAAGGCTACCTTCTACATCGGCTTTGATCCTACAGCAGACAGCCTTCACGTTGGACACTTCATGGCTCTTTGCCTTATGAAGAGACTTCAGATGGCAGGAAACAAGCCTATCGTGCTTATCGGTGGAGGTACAGCACAGATCGGTGATCCATCAGGACGTACAGATATGCGCCAGATGATGACAACAGAGACTATCAACCACAACGTAGAGTGCTTCAAGAAACAGATGAGCCGCTTCATCGACTTTGGCGAGGGAAAGGCTATCATGGTAAACAACGCTGACTGGCTGATGGACTTAAACTACGTGGATGTGCTCCGCGAGGTTGGTGCTCATTTCTCAGTAAACCGTATGCTTACAGCTGAGTGCTACAAGCAGCGTATGGAAAAGGGTCTTTCCTTCCTTGAGTTTAACTACATGATCATGCAGAGCTACGATTTCTACACACTTTTCCAGAAATACGGCTGCAACATGGAGTTCGGTGGAGATGACCAGTGGAGCAACATGCTCGGTGGAACAGAGCTTATCAGACGTAAGCTTGGAAAAGACGCATACGCTATGACAATCAATCTGCTCCTAAACTCTGAGGGCAAGAAGATGGGCAAGACACAGTCCGGTGCAGTATGGCTTGATCCTAACAAGACAACACCTTTCGAGTTCTTCCAGTACTGGAGAAACGTTTCTGATGCCGATGTCCTTAAATGTATCAGAATGCTCACCTTCCTTCCTCTCGAGGAAATTGACAAGATGGAAAGCTGGGAGGGCGCACAGCTCAATGAAGCTAAGGAAATCCTGGCATTCGAGCTTACAAAGCTTGTTCATGGTGAAGAGGAAGCCGCAAAGGCTAAAGAGGCAAGCCATGCACTTTTCGCAGGCGGAGCCAACAATACAAATATGCCTACAGTTACTGTTACAGCTGAGGACTTCCCTAACGGAGAGCTTGATATCATCTCTGTTCTCGTAAAAGCAGGACTTTGCGATTCAAGAGGAGACGGCCGCAGAAATATCCAGCAGGGCGGTGTTTCCGTTGCAGATGAGAAGGTAACTGATATCTCTACAAAATACACTCTCGACGATTTCAAGGGCGAGGGTCTCATTATCAGACGTGGTAAAAAGAAATTTGCCAAGGTTGTAGCTGAATAGACAGAGAATCCCCGGTAGTAACTACCGGGGATTTTTACTTTCAGCCATATTTTATTTTGAAAATTCATTTGCAGGAAATTCATATGGCACAAATTTACTGCTACATGTAACTGTATACTCCGTTTCTCCCGAAACCGTTTTTTGTTCTGTGCCAACACCCTCTCCACAAATCCAGTATGAACCATCATTTTTATTCTTTAGCATAATATTCCCCACACTAAATTAGCATAGTGTACAATAGCCATAGGTTGATAGCAGGCAAGCCCTGGGTAGCTGTAATCCATAAAACCGCTAAAACAGCACCCCAATCCAGCCCAAAAGATGGAAAAATTCTGGAAAAAAGTAGCTGAAACCGCTGAAATCACTAAAACAGCTCCCCTAACCCAGCGAAACTGCCGGAAAATTCTCCAAAAAAGTAGCTGAAACTGCTGAAATTCCCAAAACAGCTCCCCTAACCCAGCGAAACTGCCGGAAAAATCCATAAAAAAGTAGTTGAAACCGCTGAAATCCATAAAACAGCTCCCTAACCTAGCCCAAAATCCGGAAAAGACCAGGGAAAAAGTAGCTGAAATCACTAAAATCCCCAAAACAGCTCAAAAATATAGCCTGTTATTTATATTTACATGATGCTATATCGTCCCATAACTCACTTCCGTCAGAAAAAACTTCTATATTCATTTTTATCATCTGCTTTTTAGAAATCTGTAAAAGCATTGCTTCTATTTTTGACGCAAAGACTAAATCATCATCACATATCGCTATATTAATTAAAGTGTTTTCTTCCTTTATCATTTTATGATATGAGGGTCAAAAGGTATTTTGCCCCTCATTTATGATTAATCAGATTACTACATGCTACGCATTCCCGTAATCTGACTACACCTCGAAATCCGCTAATTTCCTGCGTTTCCGCAGCAAATTGCTACTTTTTCCTCATCTTCTCTTGACTTCTCATTAATAAGTGAATATAATTTACCTAATTGATACATCAACGCTTTAAAGCGCTGATAAAAGGAGGAATTATCATGAAAAAGAGATCTAAAATTTTAGCTTCACTTGTTCTTGCAGGAACAATGGTTCTTGGACTTGCCGGATGCGGAGATTCCGGTTCAGCAAACGGTGGCACACAGTCAGGTAAGAACTCAGATGCCAAATATCAGGTAGGTATCTGCCAGCTCGTACAGCACGAGGCTCTCGATGCCGCTACAAAGGGCTTTGAGGATGCATTAAAGGACAAGCTCGGAGACGATGTCTCATTTGACGAGCAGAATGCCGCAGGAGATGCTTCTACATGCTCTACAATCTGCACCAAGTTCGTCACCAACGACTACGACCTTATCCTTGGAAATGCTACAGCAGCTCTTCAGGCCGCTTCAGCAGCTACAGACTCTATTCCGATTCTCGGAACATCTATCACAGACTACGCTACAGCTCTTGATATGTCAGACTGGTCAGGCACTACAGGAAAGAATATTTCAGGTACAACAGACCTCGCTCCACTCGATGAGCAGGCTAAATGCATCAAGGAGCTCTTCCCGAATGCAAAGAACATCGGTATCATCTACTGCTCATCTGAGCCAAACAGTATCTACCAGTCAACAACTATTACCAAATACCTTGAGGACGAGGGATACACTGTAAAAGAGTACACATTCTCTGATTCAAATGATGTTGCTGCAGTAACACAGAGCGCATGTGATGCATCTGATGCAATCTACATCCCAACTGACAACACTGCTGCTTCATGTACAGAGGCTATCAACAATGTAGCTTCACAGGCTAAGAAACCTATCTTCGCTGGCGAGGAAGGAATCGCTAAGGGCTGTGGTGTGGCAACACTTTCTATCAGCTACTATGACCTTGGATACACAACAGGTGAGATGGCTTACGATATCCTTGTAAATGGTACAGACATCAAAACTATGGAAGTTAAGAGCGCTCCTAAGTTCACCAAGGAGTACCTTCCGGACCGCGCCAAGGAGCTTGGAATTACAGTTCCGGACGGCTATGAGGAAATCTCAGCTGAATAAACAGCTGCACTATGGAGGTATTTAATAAAATGATTCTAATGAATTATTTTGCAACCTTAAATCCGGTTGCATTCACCAATGCCCTTCCGGGCAATATAGCCCAGGGTCTGATATGGGGCATCATGGCACTCGGTGTTTACATCACCTTCAGACTGCTGGACTTCGCAGATCTGACGGTTGATGGCTCATTTGCAACAGGTGGTGCCGTAACCGTTATGATGACGATTAACGGCTACAATATCTGGATTTCACTGCTTTGCGCATGTATTGCCGGTCTGCTCGCAGGACTCTGCACTGGTCTCTTACATACAAAGCTCGGCATTCCTCCGATTCTGGCAGGAATCCTTACACAGATAGCGCTCTACTCTATCAACTTAAATATCATGCAGCGCCACGCCAACCAGGCACTTAGCGCAGATAAATATAATCTGGTGCTTTCATCACGTAACCTGACACATGCGATAATTGTCGGTGTGATTTTCTCGGTTGTAATTATCGCGGTGCTTTACTGGTATTTCGGAACAGAGCAGGGCTCTGCTATCCGTGCCACTGGCTGCAACCCTGCAATGAGCAAGGCTCAGGGTATCAACATTGACAACATGAAGCTCATAGGTCTTGCGCTTTCAAATGCAATTGTAGCGCTCTCAGGCGGCCTGCTTTCACAGTACTCAGGCTTTTCCGATGTAAACATGGGCCGTGGTGGAATCGTCATCGGTCTTGCCGCCGTTATCATCGGTGAGGTGCTCGGCGATGCAATCCTCGGAAAGCACATGAATTTCATGGTAAAACTTATCTTTGTCATATTTGGTGGAATTGTTTACTACATTGTAATCGGAATTGTTCTGTGGCTGCAGATGCCAAGTGATGACTTAAAGCTCTTCACTGCAATCATCGTGGCAATTTTTCTTGCAGTGCCTTACCTGAAGGGCAAGAGCAAGGCCTCCTTCAAAAAGGCCGGCAAACGCTCTGCTGCAGCACTTAACGCAAAGGAGGGCAAATAAATGCTAGAGATTAGAAACGTACATAAAACCTTCAATCCGGGCACAATCAATGAAAAGCATGCCCTTAATGGTGTAAACTTAAAGCTTGAGGAGGGCGATTTCGTCACTGTTATCGGTGGAAACGGTGCCGGAAAATCGACCATGCTCAATGCCGTTGCAGGCACATGGCCTGTAGACGATGGTTCAATTCTCATCGATGGAGTGGATGTCACAGGACTTCCTGAGTTCAAGCGTGCATCATTTCTGGGACGTGTGTTCCAGGATCCAATGACAGGAACTACCGCAACTATGCAGATTGATGAAAACCTCGCACTTGCAGCGCGCCGCGGAAAGCGCCGTGGTCTTGGCTGGGGCATCACAAAGGCTGAAAAGGAGCATTTCCACGAGCTTTTAAAGGAGCTTGATCTGGGACTCGAGGATCGAATGACCTCAAAGGTTGGTCTGCTCTCAGGTGGACAGCGTCAGGCTGTTACACTGCTCATGGCTTCACTCCAGAAGCCGAAGGTGCTGCTTTTGGATGAACACACCGCTGCCCTCGACCCTAAGACAGCCGCGAAGGTGCTCTCTCTCACAGACAAAATCATCAAGGAGAACAGCCTGACAGCCATGATGGTCACACACAACATGCGTGATGCCATCGCTCACGGCAACAGACTCATCATGATGAATAACGGACAGGTTGTCCTTAATATTTCAGGCGAGGAAAAGAAAAACCTCACTGTGGAGGATCTGCTCATGAAGTTTGAGGAGGTTTCCGGCGAGGAATTTGCTTCTGATAAGGCTTTGCTTGGATAGACATATCTATATAATAATAAAAAAATTTGCAGCTCGATACACGAGCTGCAATTTTTTGTTATATACTTTTTATATGAGTTCTCCCACCGGCTTAATCATATCAGCCTTGATAAAGCCCTTTATGATCAGATACTGCTCTATCGTCTTCACACAGTTTTCCACACCGACACGCTCACTGTTTAGTGTCAGGTCGTAGTTCACCGGATTGGTCCAGTAGTTTCCGTGTGTATAGTACTTGTAATAATCTGCCCTGAACTTATCTGTTCTCTCAATCGTGGCATTTGCCACCTCCGGTGTCACACCCATATTGGCTATGGTACGCTCCACACAGAATGCACGCGGAGCCTCAATGTATATGCTCACCACATTTGGGCGGTTCTTTAATACATAGTCGGCACATTTTCCTACTATGACGCAGGATTCCTTGTCCGCAAGCTCGTTGATAATCTGGCTCTGATACTCAAAAAGCCTGTCATCTGATCTGAACTTCTCATTTCTTGATATATATCCATTTGCTCTTGGAAGCCCTCGCAAAAAGCTCGTAAATCCGCCCTCTTCACGCAGCTTCTCATTTACCTCCTGAAACACATTCTCGTCAAGTCCGCTCAGCTGGCTTGCAAGAGTCAGAATACGGTTCTCATAACAGTGTATTCCAAGCTCTTTTGCCAGCTGTGATGCTATTGCTTTTCCGCCTGTTCCAAATCCTCTGGCAAAGGTTACTACAAAATTATCCATTTATCATTTCCTCCTTCTGAATGCCAACCATATCTAGCCAGCCAGATATCTGCTTAAGAATTCTCTTGTTCTTGGATTCTTAGGATTTGTAAACAGCTCTGACGGTGCTGCATCCTCTGCCACATATCCTGAGTCCATGAAAATAGTTCTTGTAGAAACATCTCTGGCAAATGCCATCTCATGTGTAACGATTATCATCGTAAGTCCGGTTCTTGCAAGGTCCTTCATGACATTTAGCACCTCTCCGACCATCTCAGGGTCAAGCGCCGAGGTCGGCTCATCAAATAAAAGCACCTCCGGGTTCATACAGAGTGACCTGGCAATGGCAACTCGCTGCTTCTGTCCTCCTGAGAGCTGCGATGGCTTTGCATTGATATAAGGAGCCATGCCGACTGCCTTCAGATGCGTGATTGCCCTGTCAAAGGCCTCCTGCTTTGGCAGATGAAGCACCCTTCTTGTACAAAGCATACAGTTCTGGAGCACTGTCATATTGTTGAACAAATTGAAGGACTGGAACACCATTCCCACCTTTGAACGGTAATCATTGATATCCTTTTGTACATTTCTGACCTCTTTATCGTGATATAAAATCTTTCCTGAGGTCTGTTTCTCAAGCTTGTTGATGCACCTAAGCAGTGTTGATTTTCCCGAACCTGAGGAGCCCACAATACAGATGACCTCGCCGGAATGCACATCAATATCAATCTTTCTAAGTACCTCATGATCACCAAATGATTTGCTTAAATCCTTAATTGAAATTACTGTCTCACTCATATTGTGCCTCCTATTCATTGTCCATGTACTCAACTGCGAGTGCATAGTCTGTCTTGCCCTGCAGCTTCTTTTCAATCAGCTTGAAGAGCTTATCAAATACAAAGCAAAGTACAAAATAAATTACCGCGATGACCAGATATGACTCAAAGTACTTGTAGTAGTTTCCACCGACTGTCTTGGCAGCCATGAAAAGCTCCTGCACAGCGATAACATTGAGTACTGATGTCATCTTCAGATTTAAAAGGAATGTATTTGCCATCTCAGGAATGATGTTCTTGAACGCCTGCGGCAAAACTACATAGAGCATTGTCTTAAACGGTGACATTCCCATGGCCCATGCGCCCTCGCGCTGTCCCATATCTATTGAACCGATCCCTGCTCTGACTGTCTCTCCCATGTAGGCACCTGTATTTAATACAGTTACGAGAATACCTGCAAATACAGGTGTCAGGTTTTCATAGCCCATCTGGCGTATTCCATAGTACACGATCATCGCCTGAACTATCATTGGTGTATCCCTGAATACTTCAACATAAACTGTAAATATCACCTTTACTATACGGATAAGGACCTTTTTTACGATGTTGTCGCCATCGTTAAGCTTTACATCATTTACTATGCCTACGATATATCCCAACACGAAGCCAAGCAATGTACCAACTACCGATATGTACAGCGTAAGCCAGGTTCCTTTGATAAACATGCTTGAATATTTCTGCGCCAGAAATACCATCCATTCTAACGAATTACTTGGATTACTTATCATCATACTGCTACCTCACTTTTATCTCTCTAATCCCCAGCTTACGCCGGTTTATCAGACTATTGTGGGATGATGCGATATAACATCATCCCACAGTCTTTCATCTTTTCGTGAATCAGATAAATCTCTAACAACTAGTTGGCTGCCGGCTGCTGTGTCAGAACCTGATCCATCAGCTCATCCATCTTTGCCTTGTCATTCCAGCCGATTGCATTCATGGCATCCTGGATTTTATCTCTGAGTTCTGTATCATCCTTTCTTGTTGCGATACATACATTTACCATTTCATCATCACCTGTGAATGTATCATTCTCATCCAGCTCGATAATCTGTAAATCATCATTTGTAAGTGCTGCTGACTCTGCTGTCGGAACATCGATTACACATACATCTGCACTGCCGTTTGATATTGCGAGGAAGCACTCTGATGTAGTCTCAAAGTTTCCTGCCTGCTCAGCACCCTTTATCTGGTCTAAAAGTGGAATCCAGCCTGTTCCAAGCTGTGTCGTTACTTTGCAGCCTGTATCTGCGAGATCTGAAAGACCCTTTACATTTGAATACTTGCCGCCCTTCTTAACAACGATACAGTTGTTTCTATAGTAATAAGGCTCTGTGAATGCATATGACGCTTCTCTTTCCTTTGTCTTGCCCATACCGGCGATGATACAGTCATAATCTCCTGCATCGAGTGAGATACCGATTGATGACCACTCAACCTTATGTACCTCAAGGTCCATTCCCATCTGATCTGCAAGCTTCTGTGCCACTGCTACATCATAGCCATATGCATAGTAATCAGAGCCTGCTATCTTGACCGCCTTGCTGCCGTCCGGTGTGGTATCTGTATCCTGTGTCCAGTTGAATGGAGCATATGCACATTCCATACCAACCTTTAAAACCTTCTTTGATGAGCTGTCTGCCGCTGAGCTATCTGAGGCAGCTCCTCCTGATGACGAACCACATCCAAACAATGTTGTCACTGCCATTACACCTGTCAATATCAATGCTGCAAATCTCTTACTTCTCTTCATCATAAGCTTTTCCTCCTTGATTATTGAAATACGAAAAGGCGCCGGAGTTTTTCTCCAGCGCCTTTGCTTAGTTCGTATAATAAACTTAATGAAGCAGCTTTGCAATGTTAATTTTGCACAGTTTGTTTGTGCATTTTTACAGTAACTAATTAAACATAAGCCTTTTTACAAGAATACAATTAACTACATCCAGATATTCCATCGAGTCATCAAGGCTGATTTCCAGTATTTCCTCTATCTTTTTCAGACGGTATTGCAGGGAATTACGATGAACGTACATCATCTGTGCCGTTTTTCCGACATTAAAGCCACACATATAATAATTGAGCAGCGTATCTATGAGAAACGAGCCGTTTGCATTGTCATACATCTCAAGCCGCTTTAGCTTCTCGTTGCAATAATCCATGATTTCCTGCTGATTGCCACTGTTGAACATATACTTGTATATGCCCATGGAGCTGGCACTGATTACCTTCTTGTTGGTCGGATTGGGTAAAATATCCTTTTTGGGGATGAGATTTTTCGCCTCCTGATAGCTCTTGCCAAAATCCGCAGGCTTCCTGTATGCAGCACCGAGTATGCATGTGCTGTGAATGAGCCCTGCAAATGGTGCACGACTGTCTAAGTCCCCAAGTATCCTTTCAATCTGATGCTCTGTCTCCATATCCTTTGTCTCCTCAAAAAGAAGCACAAATTTGTTTAAAAACCTCATATACATAGGCGTTTTCTTCATATGGATAACCTCGCGGTTCAGGCAGTCGGTATAGTATGTATATGTGTGCTCGTCCTGCTCCAGATTCACTCCGTATTTGCGGTCTATCACGATGATTCCCACTCTGTACGGTCTATCAAAGGTCAGACCAAACTGTGCAGAAATCTTCTCGATATACTTATCATTTACCTCATATCCAAAAAGCAGATTGTACAGGTAGTCCCCGGTCCTTTTATTATCCACACTGGTCTCTAAAAGCAGCTCTCCGACGCTCTGCGCAATATCTACAAAAGTAGCTCCCTCCCACCGGATATAAAACAACGGCAGCTTGAGTTCATCAGCCTTGTCCTTCATCCTCTGTGGTGCCTCTTCCCTGTCCTCCACAACCGAAATCGCAAAGCCCGATATCCCCAGCTCATTCAGCTCAACCATGGCATCATATGCCTCGTCCATGGAAAATCTCTTGTAATCTACCACAAGCAGCGCAAAGTTGCCCGGATTCATATGATCCTTATAAGGCTTTGTCTGCACCAGATACGTCCATGACACAATCCGGTCGAGCCCTGCTGCTCCCGCCACAAGCTCCATTCCGTCCATTTGTAAATTGTTAACATCCCTGCATGAAATCATCTGCGTCTCCCTGATATCATTAAGCTTCGGTAATTATCCCAAACCGCTTCACATTACTTATATCCACAGCCGCTTCGCCCCGGCATATCCTCTCCGTGCACATACCTGGCATTGAACTCCATATTTATCTCACGAAGCTCCTTCTTTCCGTCAATATAGTCCTGATACATCTCGGCAAGCCCCGACATGCAGCCATCGCAGGTAGCCTCGATATTGCCAAGCGACTCAGCCACAATTGCCTCGCGTTCCTCTTTTGTTGTCTCACTGATTAAATATCCCATTTTGTATGTTTCCTTTCCGGCTATTCACATATTAAAAGCCCAGATTCTCATCCACAAGAATAATCTGGAAACGTCCCTTCACCCTTGAGAAGCGTGTGGTCAGAATCTGACAGCAGATACACTGCGGACTCTTGCAGTCAAAGCAGGTACCGTTCTTAGAGCACGGTGTGTCGATGCCAAAGCGCTGTGCATTGATTGGCGCTGCCTCATTTCTCGCACGGCTCATAGCGTCTGCCTCAGTCTTTACGACCTTGTTCATGCCTACTATAAGAAGCACATGCTTCGGTCCGTAAGCATATGCAGCCACGCGGTTTGCATTTCCGTCAATATTGATAAATACACCATCCTCGCTCATCGCATTGACACTTCCAAGGAAATAATCCGATGTAAATGCCTTTAACGCTATCTCCTGCTTCTCCTCCTGCGTAGACACCTTGTCCCTGTCATAAAACTGATATTCTCCGTTTGAGAGCGCCCCATACAGACCACACTCCTTCACCGATGTGGCACCGCCCATATTGATTGAGCTTCCCTTTGGAATCAGCTCAAGTGCCTTCTTAACAGCCTCTTCCTTTGTCTCGACATAATATGCTTCCATGTTGCGCGACTCAAGCGCAGCCACAAGGCGCTTTCCCAGTAATTCGTTTCTCATTTTTCTAACGTCCATAGTGTAAACCTCTTTTCATGCTTATTGCCAATTCCTGTTTGTGCAATTAGCTGTATTAATTGTTGTTATTATACTACTTTACAGGGGGTGTCTGCAATTTATTCGGGAATAAATAATCGTATAGTTTTATGCTAATATAAAGAAGTACAGAAACTATTCAGTACAGAAATATGCGGTACCGCATATTTCGTAAGAAAACGTATATTATGTAGGAGCAAGCGCCCATCAGCGCAGCTGATTCTAATGCGCTTGCGGCTCGCAACTGTGAAGGTACTGAACAGTTACGAAGTGCATAACAAAAAGAGCTCTTTCGAGCTCTTCCTGCTTTGTACAACATTAAATTGTAGATGATTACTGTAAGAGTGAAAGTACACCCTGGTTAGACTGATTAGCCTGTGCAAGCATAGACTGTCCAGCCTGTGCAAGAATGTTGTTCTTGCTGTAGTTAACCATCTCTTCAGCCATATCTGTATCACGGATACGAGACTCAGCTGATGTAGTATTCTCAACTACGTTGTCAAGGTTATTGATTGTGTGCTCAAGTCTGTTCTGAACGGCACCGAGTGATGAACGCTGTGATGAAACCTTGCTGATTGCATCTGAGATAGCGTCGATAGCGTATGTAGCAGCGTTTCCTGAATCATCTTTAACGTTGATACCCTTTATGCCAAGGCTTGCAGAATCCATAGAGTCAATGTCAACCTGAATCTTGTTTGTCATGTCGGCGTCAGAACCTACGTGGAGACTGAAACTTAATGTGTTGGCAACTTTTGCGGAACCAGTCTGAATTTTAAATGTTCCGGTTCCATTTGCAAGGTCAACAGCTGTATCAACAGCACCGACACCTACTTTAGCATTTCCTTCGGTATCACCAATCTGATTAGCCTTAAGTAATTCCTTTGATGCGAGCTCGTATGCTTTCTTTTTAGAGATTACAGTTGTGTCTGTATCATCAATTCCATCCGCTCCAGCGTCTTTCATCTTTGTTACAGATTTAGTGCCAACAGAAATTGTACCTGTGGCACCACCAATCGCAGTATTATCAGCATATGTTGGTGAAGCAGTAGTTGCATCTGCCTTATCCGGTGCAGTCTCATAATATCCTGTATTTGTCAATGCTGTCTTTCCATCAGATGCTTTATCGAAGTATGTGTACTCTTTTCCATTAATTGTAACTTTATCTCCAGCTTTACCTGTAATTCCTGCAGCTGTAAGCATTGATGTAACATCAGCATCCTCTCCACCGATAGTATAATTCTTTCCACCGATAGAAACTTTGTCACCTGCATTAAGAGCATCCATTACGAATGTAGCTGTTCCATCGCCATTGTCTGTTAGTGTTCCCTTAAGACCTGCGTCATGAGCTTTCATGTTGATTGTCTTTGTTCCGGCATCACCCTTTAAGAGGTATGTCTCATTGAACTTGGTTGTTTCAGATACACGATCAATTTCAGTTGTTAACTGGTCAATCTCGTCCTGGATAGCCTGACGGTCTGAATCCTTTGAGTTTGTACCATTAGCAGCCTGTGTTGCAAGTTCGTTCATTCTCTGGAGCATTGAGTGAACCTCTGTAAGAGCCCCCTCAGCTGTCTGTACAGAAGAAACGCCATCCTCAGCATTTGTTGAAGCACGATCAAGTCCACGAATCTGCTTTCTCATCTTCTCTGAAATTGTGAGTCCGGCTGCATCATCAGCTGCACGGTTGATTTTGTAACCTGATGAAAGCTTCTCTGTGCTCTTTGACTGTGCGCTTGTTGTTACGTTAAGCATTCTGTTGGCATTTGCTGCCTGCATGTTGTGTTGTACTACCATAATATAATCCTCCTTGTCCCACGTTCGTGGGTTATTATGTTTGGCCTCTGGAAATCCTTTTCCCGAGGGTTTTGCAGCTACTTTGTGTATATTTTATTTAAGCAGTTGCGGTTTTCTATAACAAGCGGCTTCCCGGGTGTGGCTTGCGCCACAGCCGCCTATTAACTTGTTTGGCTATGCTTTCTTATCTGCTTTAGCCGGCTTTGCTTTCTTCTGTCTTTCATTCCAGATAATCTTCTTGATTTCATGCTGTGCTTCCTCTGAAATCTTTGGCTCCGGATAATATGTATCTTTTCTCTTCTCAGGATTCGGATCATTGTTTGACCTTGAGATGTTCATCTCTCTTGGAGCATCTATCATGAGACGTCCGTTCTTTCCGCTCCCACCGGCATAGACAACTCGGATGTTGTCTCCGATATTTACATATTCTCCCTCTTTAAGCGATAATTTAAGCATTCTGTATACCTCCGTGCACTTGATTTAAGCTATTTCCATGCTTATGTGGAATGTAACAATTCTCTAAGAAATGTTACATTTTGGAGCATATGAATTTATAAAATTAAGGAATTTCTCAGAAATATGGAAGTTAGAGCAAGCAATTATGCTCAATAAAGTGCAAATAAATTTTTAAAATTTAATGTAATTAGGGGTAAAGTATTAGAATTGATGTCCGATATAGTAACTGTAAGATAAAAAATGCAACATTTCTTAGAGAAATGTTGCATTTTTCATATTGTTACCATATTCTTTATCGACCAAAATCATACACCTCATTCAGATATAGATGGTGCTGCTCCATGATATCTGCGTTTTTCTTCATACATTTTATCATCCATATCGTTCAAATATTGATTCATAATTCATAACTGTATTCATGCACATCTCCTTAAACAACTTCATACAATTTCTCAATAGTTTTTGTATCAAGTTTTAAAAATAAATAAGGTTATTATAAATTTTTCAGGAAAAATTTAGGCTGCTATGCAGATAGATATTTTTCCTGTCTTCCCCCGCACATTTTATGTTATAATCATCTGACGGAGGTACATCATGAAAATAACTACTCTATGCTACATAGAACACGATGGACAATATCTCATGCTTCATCGTATTAAGAAAGAAAATGATATAAATGAAGGAAAATGGATTGGTGTTGGCGGTCACGCCGAGAATGGTGAATCACCCGAAGAATGCTTGCTCCGCGAAGTCAAAGAGGAAACAGGGCTCACACTCACATCATACCGTTTCCGCGCACTCATAACTTTTATAAGTGATAAACAGGAGCCTGAATTGATGTGTCTTTTCACCGCTGATGAATTTTCCGGCAAGCTTATAACATGCAACGAAGGTGACCTCAAATGGGTGGATAAAACTATCGTGCCCACACTTCCTACCTGGGAAGGCGACGCTATCTTCTTAAAGCTCCTGCTTGAAAATGAAGAAAATTTCTTCACACTTAAGCTTGTATATGAAGGTGAATCACTGGTTGATCAGAAGCTTGAGATTTATTAGTATTATCCTGCCACAAGACTATTTACTAGCTTCTGCATATCAGCCTCCCAGTTTCTTTCCCTGCTATAATAAACACAGCCATATATTTCCGGGTATTTGAGATTCACGCTGGAGCAGAGAATTACAGGTATTGTGATTTTGTTCTTAATCACTCTGTCAATCAGAACATCTCCTGATTGTTCCTCTCTGCCACCCGGCTCGTCGGGATAATACATATCAGTAATTATCAGATCATACGGATTATTACTATCCATTGAGTTTTTAATCTGTTTCCACCCATCCGCGAGATTATTCGACCATTCGACATCTTTAATCCCACATCCTGACAGGGCTTTGCATATATCATTGTGTTTAAATGTATCATCTTCGATATTCAGTACTCTCATGTGAATCCTGCCACTCAAAATGTGTTCAAATATACTCAAACACATCGAGAAATTAAAGTCCTTGCGGATACTTCTTACTGCTTCAATGTGTATGCTTTGACGATTGTAAACAATACGCTACTCACAAGTTCGTGTACACTCCACAGTCGTAAATTCCTGCGATAGCCCGCAGTACATACTTACGTTTGCGTTTATTATGCAACTTCGTAAGTTAAAGCATCTCTTAGATTAAGAGCGGCATTGAAATCTCTATCCTCAACATAGCCACAATCACAACGGTATATTCTATCTGAAAGCTTCAAATCTTTCTTAATAGCACCACAGCAATGACACATTTTGGATGATGGATACCATCTGTCTACGACTCTTAATTCAATACCATTTTCATCACATTTTGCTTTAAGCTTGGTTCTAAATTCATAAAACTTCTGTGACGCAACAGCTTTTGAAAGATGTCTGTTCTTCATCATTCCTGATACATTCAAATTTTCAATAGTTATATAAGATGGCTTGGTTTTCACTATCTCAGCTATTGATTTATTGATATAATCAGTACGGATATTATCTATTTTATGATGAAGTCTTTGTACTTTGAGCTTTTGCTTTTGTATATTCTTTTGAGTGGACTCTCCTTTCTTTAAGTTCTCATATTTTCGTGAGAGACATCTTTGTTCTCTACGCAGTTTCTTTTCCAATTTTTTAATTCTTGTTGACTTATTGATATTTTTATAAGTTTTACCATTGGAAACAATCGCCAAGTCTTTTAAACCCAAGTCAATTCCTATACCACCATTGCTATTATTAGCAATCTTAACGTCGGGAATTTCTACAAGAACTGACACATAATATCTGTCTGCTTTGACGGATACTGTACCGCTTTTGATTTTCCATCCGTCTTTAGTTGTTGGTATATAACCTTTTTCTTTAATGCGTACCCAACCTAAAGTGGGTATGTTCAACCTATGTCTCTCACATCTACAGTCTTTAGTATTGTTCTTTACGAAATACATTTTTACATCAGATTTACCTTTCTTTTTGAAATTAGGAAAAGCGCTTTGATGTTTAAAAAATCTTGTAAATGCAGTACATCCATCTTCAATAGACTTTTTTACAGCTTTTGAATATGCTTCTTTAATCCATATTTTATCAGGATTATTAGGAATATACTCATTATTAAGCCATACGCTGAAACTCTTGCCAGTCATAAACTTTTCACCGTTATCATATAAAGTTTTGTTGTGACCGAGATAGAAGTTATAGACGTACCTACAAGTGCCAATAGTCTTGTTAATCTTGATTTTTTGCTCAATCGTCGGATTTATTTCCGTCTTGAAGCTCTTTAGCAATTTCCTCATCCCTTTCTATTTGTTTTTTATACTTACGAAGTCCATACAACCTGCAAGAGAATACATGAAGTATAGAAACAATATCCTGTACGAGTTCTTTCTGTGGTGATAGTTCTTCGTTGTTCACTACCACAATGCTTGTATTAAACTTCATACAGAATTTTTCAAACCAATCGTAGCCAAATCTGATAAATCTATCTTTATGAGTTACTATTATGGTTTTTATTTTCTGTTCCATTACTTCATTTAATAATTCATTCCACTTTTTACGATTGTAATTAAGACCACTTCCATAATCCTCAATACACTGGTCTATAATAATACCTTTAGCATTACAAAACTGTCGCAAAAATGCAACTTGATTCTGTAAATCATCTTTTTGATTTCTTGTAGACACTCTGGCATAAATAACTACCTGACGTTTATCATTTTCAATATTTATGCCTTTGAATTGAAGGTACTGGTCATAGGTATAATAACGCCTATCAGTTGGAGTTCGATTTGCCTTTAAAGTTCCTTCTCTGTCCCAGCGTTGCAATGTCTTAACAGACACACCTAACAGTTCAGCAAAATCTTTTGGCTTATAATTTGTGATATTTGATGTGTTCATAATAATTTACTCCTTTGAGTATATTTAAACACATTTAGTCACATTCGTCAATTGTTTTAATTTCTTAACATTTCCTTCTTTCATAAAAAGCATCCTTGATCAGCTTGAACTCCCCGTCCAACACTGCCACCACATCAAACCGCATGGGGGTATATTCCGGAATCCGGTTTTTGTATACATAATACGC
>ENA-OZLH01000322-OZLH01000322.1-human-gut-metagenome-genome-assembly--contig:-NODE-322-length-26439-cov-8.679882_pt1 | contig 26439 bp, 22 predicted proteins | sample MGYA00244832_ERZ653776 | MGnify/ENA primary metagenome ERZ653776 (study PRJEB26926, sample SAMN06165218) | human gut metagenome | biome: ENVO:00009003; feature: ENVO:2100002; material: ENVO:00002003...
GTGTATAAGAGACAGGAGAAGGAGTGGGGGCAGGAGCGGCGGCTTCCTCCACGGCAGGAACGTCAGGCTCCACAGCAGGTTCCTCCGCAACAGAAATGGTTTCGGCTGTATCCGCCGACTCTGTTGTTTCGGTAGGAACTTCCTCTGTGACAGTTTCTTCAGGAGCAGCTGCTTCTTTCTTCTTTCGGCTGGTACGCTTGGGCTTGGGAGATGCAGGGGGTTCCTGCACAGCGTCGGCGTTATCTTCGTAAACATCAGGCGGCTGCACATCAGAGTCTTCCGGCATATCAGTGGGAGCAGTGCTTTGATCGTCTGTTTCAGCAGGCGTATCCCCGAACATTTCCTCCTCGGTGAGTTCAGGAAGGGGATCTTCAGCCATATCTTCGGCAGAGGTGTCCTCCTGGGGCTGATCCATCTGCCCCAGCAGTTCGTTCAAATCCAGACCATCGCCAGCGTCAGCAGGAAGGGATTCAGGTTGAGCGGTATCGGTCAGCAGAGTTTCGCCTTCCGACATAACGGTTTCGGTAACAGGAGCGTCCTGTTCCAGAAGTTCTTTTTTCTTGGTTGCCATAGATTAAAACCTCCTATGAATTTGATAGTTTTGTTCAAGACAGGATGGAATCCTTGTCTGTGGTGATAATGCCTTCCGGCGTACCGGCAGATTTAGGGGCCGGAGCCTCTTTGGGTGATTTATCCGTGGGGGATGCCGGCTTGGTGGCTTTGCGCTTTGCCGGTTTCTTTGCTGCAGGAGCCGGTTTCGGCGTGGGCTGCGGTGTTTTGGCGGCTTCTTCTTCCAAGCGGCGCCATTCCGGCACATGGGCAGATGCTTTGCAGGAACGCAGGTACTTGGCTTCCGGGTGTTTTGAGTAATCCATTTTGTCTACCTGCAGAACCTTCTTGCCACGGATGATGATGAGCGCCTGATCCAGCGGGAGCCGCAGGACTTCATCAGGAGTAAGTACAGGGCGTTTTCCAACACCGGAGGTCTCACGAAACTCCGGTGTATAGTTGGAGATACGCCAGGTGCCCAGCTGTTTGGATTTACTGGATACTGCTACAGAGGCAAGCCCTGTCCTGGCAGAAATAAATTCGGCAGTAAGCTGGTCTGTACAGCCTAAAAACAACTGCGCGTCACAGTTTCCAATGATTTCCTGCCACAAATTCTGCGGGTATCTGTTCTGCAATCCTGCGAGATTTTGGAACACACAGGACATGGAGATATTCCGGGAGCGTATTACGCTGAGCCGGCGGGAGAGGTCTGGGATCGTGCCGCACGCTGTCAGTTCTTCCCCAAGGATATGGACAGGCACAGGCAGTTTGCCGCCCTCGCAGTTGTGGTCTGCATATCGCACCAGTTTGATGAAGCAGAAAGATAGAAACAGCGAGGCCAGAAAATCAAAGGTGCTGTCCTGGTCGCTGGTAACGAGGAAGTAGGCACAGGGCTGCTGACCCGGAAGCTCCAGATCGATCTCATTCTTAGCGGTAATTTTTTTGATCAGCTCAGACTGGAATACCTGCAGGCGGCTGCCCAGACCGATAATCACGCCGCTTCGCACTGTGTCGCTGGCCTGCTTGAACAGGCTGTAGGGTGCTTTGGCAGGGTGCGTGGAAGGAAGCGCCTCGAACAATGTGTCAAGTTGGGATTCCCCATTGAGAGTCAGCAGCCGGTAGACTTCGCCAATGTTGCGGTTTTCTTCCGCATAGCCTTGATCCACATACAGTACCAAGGCCTTGAGCAGATTCATCTCGCAGGCATCCCAGAAATGGTCGCTCTTGCCGTTGTTCGTGGTGTTCTTGATGATGACATCTACAAAAAGCTGGGCCATTAGTTCCTGTCCCTCAACTTCGGCAAGGCAACACCAGGAATCTGAGTTTTCAGGGGAAACGAGGTTGAATACCTTGACACAATAGCCCCGGCTGCGGAGAAATTCGCTTGACTTCTCGTACAATTCCGATTTGGGATCGCAGATGATCAGCGATTCTCCGGCGCCATTTTCGCCTCGGACAGTGGCCTGAAGGATACGGTTCATACAAAACGAACGGGTTTTCATGGAACCACTGGCGCCGTAGACTGCCAGATTACTGTTGATTCTGGTATCTTCCGGTATGCAGACTGCTTTGCCATCCAGCATACCCAGTACAACACCCTTGTGTTTGCGCAGATCGGGCACCAGATCCAGTACGCCGGACATCTCTTTGCGGGACATCCAGCCGGAGGTGCCATAAGTGCCTTTGGCGGAGTAGGAGAAATTACGGTCTTCATCATACTCGCCGGCATCACCATATCCCATGCGCATGACCATGATGAGCAGCACTGCTAACAAGCCAATGCAGATCAAAATGCCATACACGCCATAAGGCGGTCGGAGCACAGAGGAAAGGCAGAGAAGGAAGTCGGGCGAAGCGGCCAGCGGTGAAGTACCATCGCCGGGAATACCGCCGCCCTGTTTCCAGGTTGCATAGTTACCCAAAAGCTGTGCCAGAAAGCCGCCTGCGTATAGGATTGCAAGAATGGCAAAGGGCGCTGCAATCAGGCTCACGATCAGTTTTTTCTTGTTTATGGGAACAACCTCCCCTCGAATTTTGTGAAGTCAATGGTCTGGAAGCGCATCCGGGAACCGCAGTAGCTGCGAAGTACCTCTGCCTGGAAGTCAAAGCAGATCAGTGTGCCCGGGCGCTCGGATAGTTCGAGAGAGGTGTTAAAGCGTGCGATACGGGGCAGATCGCAGAAATAGCCAAATAGGACTGGTGAGCCATCCGGTGAAATGCCGTCATGCTCAATAGCCAGTCCGGGCTGCCTCGCAGTAAGACCTTGGAGTAGAATGCGATCCAGCTCCACAGTTTTCCCAGGGTCGCACAACAGTGCAAGTATCACCTCCCCCTGATAGTCGTTGGTAAGATAAAGAAAATGCTCATAGCTGCCATCCAGCATGAAGAAATCATGTTTGCGTCCTCCGGTGCTGGTCAAAATCTGGTAAGCCAGATCCATGCTGTTGCCCAGAATCAGTCCATGAACATCCTCATGGCGAAACTGTGGGGACAGGCGCTGTTGGCAGATTACGCTCCAAATCAATGCCTTGACCCGCATTTCCGATTTGTAGCGCCACTTCATCAGGGCGCTGCTGCTGTTGTAGGTCACGAAGATGCCGGAGGGCGCAAGGAGTATTCCAGTGGAGCGGGAACTGCGGATCTTCGTGGTGTCGATCCCCATTTCTTTCACTTCTCTGGAACTGAAAAAAGCAGGATAGACAATCCTGCCGCCAGCGTAACCCTCCGGCGCAAAAATTGCCGGTTTTTCATCCCGATACACACATACACCCGCATTATCCATGGTCATATAGGTTTCTGCCAGGCGGTGTAGCCGGAGTCTTCGGTCAATTTCGCATTTCAAACGGTTGGTGTCGGTATCTCCCGTCAGGTAGCTGGCAAACCTGTCCGGTCGGCTATCCAGTAGAGTGGCTTTGGCTCGCGGCCCCAGACGGTAGCCGCGCAGTTTATCCCGGTAATAGGTACGCAGCAGCCCGTCTTTTTTCAGTGCAGTGACAACAGACTCCAGATAATATGGACTGCCGGGAAGTCTGTTAAGCTGGTCTGTGGGGAACTCGCCGGAGATGGCAGTCAGAGAGAGAAGCTTGTACGCCATCGTGTCTGGCTGTGGGAATTTCCCAAGTGATCACCTCCTTGTGGTGTGTGGCTTTTACCGAGACTGCAAGGAACTTCGGTAAAAATCCGTGGTGTAACGACAGAAAAAAGCCCCGAAATCCGGGGCGAAATACGATGTTGCGGCAGGTCGGACAAGCAATGGCTGAAAATGCTCAAAAATCCGAGATGGATTTTAGGGTGTTTTCATGCTCAGCAAGCCAGGCGGGAAACCGCTTTTTTTCCATGACACTGATTCTGGTACAGTCCTTTTCGCCCAGCGCAGCGGTGTTGTAGGCATCGCAGAGCAGGCCGGTATCGTCAGCCATGACGAAGGTGGAGAGGACATCCAGAAGTTGCTTTTCTTCCAGATTGTCGTAGTCACGGATACGCCGGGTGGGAAGGCACTGGTCATAAACCTGCGTAAAGCACACCACACAATCGCTGAAGTGGGGCATGGGATGCTCTTTGGCGTATTGCTCCAATGAGAAGTAGAACGGGTCGAGCAGAAACTCAGTGTTTTGCCTCTGCTTGCGTTTTGGGAGCAGGCCAGGCAGGGTGACCTCCAGTACACCGTCCTCATAGACAACCTCAATTCCGTGTACAATACCGGCGGATGTCAGGTAATCGCCTTTGCGGATGGTGGTGCTGGAATATATCAAATGCCGTAGCCTGCAGGCAATTTTCTCTGCCCGCAGGGCGGCATCAGTGGATAAGACTTCATAGTTGTCCGGATAGCGCTGAATATCCGTGGTATCCATCGCGTAAAGAGCATTGCTCAAACGGGATATATCATCAAGAATGCTTCCAATCCGGTGTGAGATGATTTTTCGTTCCAATCAAGTTCCTCCTGTTTTTTAAAGTAATGCACCTGGCCCGCTGCATCCACGGTGCAGAAACCGGAAATGCCAGGGCAGTCAATGCGGCGAATGTCTTCCGGATTATCGACCAAAATGATGCGGCGTCCACCGCTGCGGTCATCCCGAAGCGCATGGTTGATCAGGGCCTCCTGGCCGGAAGCTGCGTAGACGATTTCGTATAGTTCACCGTTTGCAAAGAAGATAAGCTTGACCGGAAAATCACCGGGAGCATGGTATTCCACCTGCCCGATAAAATCCAAGAGTACCCAGGCAGCCCGTATCAGGGAGCTGTCCGATTTTGCTGCCCAACCAGACGGAAAGTAACCGCCTGTATCAGTTTGAAAAATACGGCCCTGCTTTTGCAGATGGGAGAGCAGGGTCTTGATGATTTCTTCTTTGCCAGGGTGAAAGCAAAGAAGCTGCTGCATATTGAGACCGGGATACATCGTGACGATCCGCAGCAGAGCCGCAGCTTCATTTCCATAGATTTCAGCCCTGGTCTTCATGGGTATCACCTCCAATGGCGTAATATAGGCGTATTCAAGACGCATTAAATAGGAAGGAAAGCCAGTCAGTGTAAGCTAAAAAGATGATCTGGCTGGCAAAACTGGCTTTTAGGCGTAATACAGACGCAAAGCAGACGCATAGCGGCGTCTGGCAGGAAAGTTGCACATGGGAATCACCTCGCTTTTCAAATTGTTATATCTGCTGTTCGGCAGATGTGGATTGTTCACGGCGTTTTCGCTCTACGATTTCACGCAGCTCGCGGCGGTCGGTAGTGATCAGATCCTTTTCCAGAGGGCTGGCTTTGAACTCCACCATAATATTGTTGTTATTGGTAGAAATCAGACCGTGACCTCTTTCAAAGTGAGTGATCTCCATTGTTTCAGCATCGGACAGGTGCAGGGCTTCCTGTACCCGCTGGGCTTCGTCGTCCTCCAGATTCAGAATGATCTTGGTCTTGGAGTTGTTGATGATGCCCTTACCAAATCTGCCGCCGTCAAGGTCAAAGAAATCGGCAAGATCCTGGCTTGCAAAAATCGAGGCGCCGCCGTAACCGCGTATGGTTTTGGCAATTTCCAAAAGAAAATCACCGGCCAATCTTACACCAGCAGCACCGGCACCGGATAGAAGCTGCCAACACTCATCGATGAAGATGGCTTTTTCTTCTGTACGGTCGGCTTTGGCTCTGTCCCAAACAAAGTCCAGCGCCACAAACATACCTACGGTGAGCAGGTCTCCGGTGAGGGAGGAAATATCCAAAACAGTGTACTTGTTGTCGAGCCGAACATTGGTCTGCTTATTGAAGGTGCTGGCGCTTCCGTTTACCAGACGATTTAGGATGTGGGCCATGCGCATCGTTTCCTTGGAGGTTTTCAAAATTTCGTACAGGTCACCAAGCACCGGCATCTCACGGTACTGGCCGGGCTTTGCAGGGTCTTCCAAAGAGGCATTATCATGAGTGATGCCTTTTGTGTTATAGGTACGAACAAGGGCTTCGTCCAAAAGCTGTCGTTCCTCGTGAGACATATCGGGGATCAGCAGACTGAAAAATATGTGGAGCTGTTGGATCTTTGCTGCAAGTTCAGATATGCGGATGCTCCGGTCGTTGATCAGTTTGTGGATGAACTCACGATAAATCCGGCATCGTGGGTAATCTACCACTTGTTTAATTTGAAGTTGGTATTCTGGCATGACAGTCTCCTCTTTATTATGTATTATGTATTAAAGGTGGGGCAATAAAAGTAATAAAATGTTTCGATAAAATCGTTGACTTAGATTGAATTGAAGGTTATTATATAATAATGTATGCGTCTGCGGTTAAACGATCAAGCCGTTCTTTGTGTAGAGATCATGTTAGATATAGCATCCTGAGTAACGCAGCAAATTTTTGCCATTTCTATGCCAGCGATATGCCATAACAGGCGCACTACAACTTTCTACAACTTTTCTACAACTTTTGAAGCGAAAAGGATGGCACAAGAGGACACGAGACGAATGAAAAAAATTTCACGAATCGAGTATTGTGCGGGTTTTGAACCCTTACAGAGCGGCATGGAACAGGATGAAGGGAGCCGAATTTTGCTCCCCACAATGAAGCCGCTGGATACCGACAAGAAGCCCGCAAAGCCCGCCGAGACCGCTCCCACCGCCCCTGTCGTGGAGGAGAAGATCGACTTCTCCAACGTGCAGATCGAACCGCTGTTCACCGACCTGGTGGATTTCGACACCTTCTCCAAGTCCGATTTCCGGGCCGTGAAGGTCAAGGAATGCGAGGCCGTGAAGAAGTCCAAGAAGCTCCTGAAGTTCGTTCTGGACGACGGCACCGGCACGGACCGGGTGATCCTCTCCGGCATCCACGAGTATTATGAGCCGGAGGAGCTGGTAGGCAAGACCTGCATCGCCATCACGAACCTCCCGCCCCGGCCCATGATGGGCATCGAGTCCTGCGGTATGCTCATCTCCGCCGTGCATCACGAAAACGGCCAGGAGAAGCTCCACCTGCTGATGGTGGACGGCCGCATCCCCGCCGGAGCCAAGCTCTATTGATGACCCCTGAAGCCCTCCGGCAAAAGCCGGAGGGCTTATATGAGAGAAGAAAGATGAAAATGGAGAGAGAACACACGAAAGCACTTGATTTTGAAGCCGTCCGGGCCATTGCAGCCGAGACTCCGGACAGCGAGCTCATCCGCTGAGTGGACGAGGCCCTGCGGGAAAAGTCCGGCTACACCCTGCCCCCCAAAATCCACATCTCCCAGCAGGACGGCGACTATTACAACGTCATGCCCTGCATCTATGAGCGGGGCAACCTGGCCATGGTGAAGATGATCGGCCGCCACGGCCACGAAAACCGCATCATGGACCTGTTCCGTCAGGACCCGGACGTGCATTTCGTCCTGTGCGACACCTATGAGGAGGTCATCGGCGGCTCTGACCTGGTGATCTCCGCCATTACCAAGGTCACGGAGAACTTCGTCACCGACGAGTACTTCAAGGAGGGCTGCACCGTCATCCCCATCTGCACCATGGGCTTCCAGAACTGCGACCTGTTCTTCGACCGGGTGTTCACCGATGAAATTGAGCAGATCCGGGGCTTCAAGTATTTCGACCACTTCGCCCCCGTCACCACCAACGTCACCGACGTGCTCAACGGTGCCGCCCCCGGCCGCACGGATAACGTCCAGCGCATTCTGGTGTATAACTACGGCATCGCCATCCATGACCTGGTCTTTGCCGCCAACCTCCTGGCCCGGGCCGAAACCCCCGACACGCCGTACCGCTACTGCCGGAAAAAATACTTTATCTGACGCTTTTGGCGCACTATATTGTGTGAAAGCGCTATAAAAAGCTGCGGCGAAATGCTCTCTGCTGGTAAGACAGTAAAATCAAATTTCTTGAAACAGGCATGATTTCGGTCATGCCTGTTCCGCTTTTAGCAGCTCGTCCAAGGGGATGTAGCCTACGAGGTCATGTTCGATATGTACCCTCTGCCTGCTGCTCCTGTTCATGAATTCGCTGTTGCAGACCCTTGCCCCGCCGCCGGTGTCAAGGTTTACAAAGGCGGTTTTTTCTGCTACAATGGAATCGTATCCGCAAAAATATGTACGGCATCCGAAAGGAGATTTTTATCATGAACAACGAACTCAAGCCCATTCTGGCCCGGGTGGACCACACCCTGCTGTCCCAGACGGCTACCTGGGACCAGATCCGGGCCATCTGCGACGATGGCGTGAAGTACGGCTGCGCCAGCGTGTGCATCCCCGCCTCCTATGTGAAGCAGGCGGCGGAGTATGTGGCGGGCAAGATCGCCGTGTGCACCGTCATCGGCTTCCCCAACGGCTACGACACCACCGCCTCCAAGTGCTTCCAGGCCACCGACGCCGTGAACAACGGCGCGTCCGAGATCGACATGGTCATCAACATCGGCTGGGTGAAGGACGGCCTGTATGACCGGGTGCTGGATGAAATCCGCGCCGTGAAGGACGCCTGCCAGGGACGGCTCCTGAAGGTCATCATCGAGACCTGCCTGCTCACCGACGCCGAAAAGGTGGAGATGTGCCGGGTGGTGTCTGAGTCCGGCGCGGACTATATCAAGACCTCCACCGGCTTCGGCGGCGGCGGAGCCACCCGGGAGGACGTGGCCCTGTTCAAGGCAAACGTTGCTCCCCATGTGAAGATCAAGGCCGCCGGCGGCATCGCCAACCTGGACGACGCCCGGGACTTCATCGCCCTGGGGGCCGACCGTCTGGGCACCAGCCGCATCGTCAAGGCCGTGAAGGCCCTGGAACAGGAATAAACACAATTAAACACAATACAAGGAGGAACTCAGCCATGTCTACCCCCCACAACAGCGCCGCCCCCGGCGCGTTTGCCAAAACCGTTCTGATGCCCGGCGATCCCCTGCGCTCTCAGTTCATCGCCGAAACCTTCCTGGAAAACCCCGTGCTGGTGAACAACGTCCGGGGCGTCCAGGGCTACACCGGCGCCTATAAGGGCGTGCCCGTCTCCGTGATGGCCTCCGGCATGGGAATGCCCTCCATCGGCATCTACTCCCATGAGCTGTACACCCAGTACGGCGTGGAGAACATCATCCGCGTCGGCTCCGCCGGGGCCATGCGGGCGGACCTGGAGCTGGGCAGCGTGGTGGCCGGTCAGGGCGCCTGCACCAACTCCAGCTTCGCCGACCAGTATGAGCTGGGGGTCCACTATGCCCCCATTGCCGACTTCGACCTGCTGATGGCCGCCGTGGAGTCCGCCCGGGAGCTGGGCGTGAAGATGCCCGTGGGCAATCTGTACTCCTCCGACACCTTCTATGACGCCGCCGGCCGCAACGACCGCATGAAGAAGATGGGCGTCATGGCCGTGGAGATGGAGGCCGCCGCCCTGTACTGCACCGCCGCCTACCTGGGCAAGCGGGCCCTGGCCATCTGCTCCATCAGCGACAACCTGGTGCTGGGCACCGAGCTGACCCCCCAGGAGCGGCAGACCACCTTCACCAACATGATGAAGATCGGCCTGGAGGCCGCCGTGAAAATGGCCCAGCGGGGTTAAGTCCGGCGAAAGACAGAACTTAGCACAAAAAAGGTTGCACTTTTCACCCCACCCTGCTATAATGTGCTTATAAGGGGCGTTTCGCGCCCAAAATTAAAAAGGAAGGTAGATTCACCATGAAAAAGTTTCTGGCAATGCTCCTTGCTGTGGTCATGGTCCTGTCTATGGCAGCCTGCTCCAAGCAGCCCGCCAAGGACCCCAACAAGGGCAACGATGATCCCAACCAGACCCAGACCATCACCAATCCCGATCAGATCAACGACGAGATGACCTCCGAGGATGGCAAGTACGAGATCGCTTTCATCACCGACGTGGGCCAGCTGAAGGATAAGTCCTTCAACCAGGGCACCTATGACGGCGTGAAGCTGTACGCTGCCAACAACAAGCTGTCCTATAAGTATTATCAGCCCGCCAACAAGGACCAGGCCACCGATGATGACCGTTACGAGGCCATGAAGGCCGCCGTGGAGAACGGCGCCAAGGTGGTTGTCTGCGCCGGCTTCATGCAGGAAGGCGCTCTGCGCATGGCCGCCAAGGAATTCCCCAATGTCTCCTTCGTGTTCGTGGATGGTTATCCCATCACCGAGGAAGCCGGCGTTGACGGCTCCCCCGTTCTGAAGAACGTTGCCGGTATCGCCTTCAAGGAAGAGCAGTGCGGCTATCTGGCTGGTTACGCTGTCGTCAAGGAAGGCTTCACCAAGCTGGGCTTCACCGGCGGTGGCGGCGGCACCAACCCCGCCTGCTGCCGTTACGGCTATGGCTTCGTCCAGGGCGCTGACGCCGCTGCCAAGGAGCTGGGCGTGAAGGTCGATATGAACTATTCCTGGCAGTATGGCGCCAGCTTCTCCGCTTCCCCCGAGCTGCAGACCATGGTTTCCGGCTGGTACGAGGCCGGCACTGAGGTCGTGTTCGCCTGCGGCGGCTCCATGTTCGCCTCCGTGGCCGCTGCTGCCGGCGCTGCCGACGGTAAGGTCGTGGGCGTGGACGTTGACCAGTCCACCGAGTCCGACACCGTCATCACCTCCGCTATGAAGGGCCTGGCCGACTCCGTGCAGTGGGCTCTGGGCAAGTTCTACAGCAACGAGTTTGCCTCCATCGGCGGTATGGGCACCTCCCTGGGCGCCAGCGAGAACGCTGTGGGTCTGCCCACCGCTACCTGGTCCCTGACCAAGTGGACTGTTGACGAGTACAACACCATGCTGAAGGATATCGTTGACGGCAAGATCACCATCGACAGCGATTACAACAACCTGAAGTCCACCGACAACGTCACCCTGAACATCATCTGATCGTTCCGTCCGGACGTATAGCCAAAAAGGTTACATAAAATCCCGGGAGCGCTTTGGCGCTCCCGGGATTTTTCTTGTCAAAAAAGCCTCGCAGAGTTTGCCGCCCGCGGGCGGCAAAGCAAATGCAATCATTTTTTGCCGGGGCGTGTACCTGGCAAAAATACTTCCTCCCCCACGCTCACGCCTTGGGCTGCTGCTGGGTGATGCAGTGGATGTTGCCGCCGCCGAAGGCCACCTCCCGGGTCTGGACCCCCACGATCTGCCGGTCCGGGAACATCTGCTGCAGCTGCTGGATGGCCAGCTGGTCGTTTTCATCGCCGTACTGAGGGGCGATAACGGCCCCGTTGACGATGAGGAAATTCATATACGAGGCGATGCTGACCTCGCCGTTTTCCCGGGGTACGGTACCCTCCACGGCGTCGATGGTCTCCGCCCCCTCCAGACAGCAGGGCTTTTTGGTCAGGCACAGCTTGTGCACCGTCAGGCGGCGGCCCTTGGCGTCGGTGGCCTGGCTCAGGGTGCGGAAGGCGTCCTGGGCCGCCTGATAGAAGGGGTTCTCCGGGTCCTCGGTCCAGATGCAGGCCACCTCCCCCGGGGCCACGAAGCAGGCCACGTCGTCAATGTGGCCGTTGGTCTCGTCGGGGTCGATGCCGTCCCGCAGCCAGATGACCTTTTCGCACCCCAGATAGTCGCAGAGCTTTTCTTCGATATCCCGACGGCTCAGCTCCGGGTTCCGGCCCGGGGACAGCAGGCACATCTCCGTGGTCAGCACCGTGCCCTGGCCGTCCACATGGATGGACCCGCCCTCCAGCACGAAGCCGTCGGTGCGGTAGCTGTCCACCCCCTCCAGCTCGCAGATTTTCCGGGCCACCAGATCGTCCTGGTCCCAGGGGAAGTACAGCCCGTCATGCAGGCCGCCCCAGGCGTTGAAGGTCCAGTCCACCGCCCGCAGGTCCCCCTGATCGTTTTTCACAAAGGTGGGGCCGCAGTCCCGGACCCAGGCGTCGTTGCTGGTCATTTCCACCACCCGGATGTCCTCCGGCAGCCGGGCCCGGGCGTTCTGAAACTGGTCGGGATTCACGCACATCGTCACCGGCTCGAACCGGGCGATGGCCCGGGCCACGTCGGCAAAGGCCTGCTGGGCGGGCTTGGCCCCGCCCCGCCAGTTGTCGGGCCGCTGGGGCCACAGCATCCACACACCGGTCTGCTCCTCAAATTCCCCGGGCATGCGATACCCGTCCTGCCGGGGGGTGGTTCCCACAATACGTTTTGCCATAGTCGTTATCCTCCTGATCTGGGTTGATGGTGCCGCCGGACGGCGATGAGTAGCTCGCCCAGCAGCACACTGATGACAGAGCCCACGGTAATGGGCAGAATGGTGGCCAGGGTCTCCCGGTCCGTGGACAGGGGCACGGCGGTGAACAGAATGGACAGGCCGATGAGCACCATGGGCACATAGGCCAGCACCCGCAGCATTCCCGGGCCTCCCGGCACCCGGAAGGGCCGCTCCGCCTGCGGATACTTCCGCCGCAGGGCCAGAAACGCGGGAAACACCGGCATATAGCTCAGCAGCAGCATCACCAGGTTCAGGGCGAAGAAGCTCCAGAACAGGGAGGAATCCGGGCTTACCGCCTGGATGACGGCCCCCAGCAGGCACACCGCCGAGGCCACGATCCCGCTGACCAGGGCCGAGCCCACGGGCATGTCGTTGTCCTTCCGCCGCCGGGCGAACACGGCGGGCATGTCCCCCCGCTCCGCGGCGTAGGCGGCGGTGGAGTTGACCCCCATGGACCAGGAGATCATGTTGCCGAACAGCGTCACCAGGAACAGCAGGGCCACAATGCCCACCAGCACCCCGCCGGTGCGGCCGGTCATCAGGGACACGGCGTCGATGAGGCCGGAGTCCACGCTGATGTCCCGGGTGGGGACGGCGGCCCCGATGCCGAAGGCGGAGAACAGATAGATGGCGGCAATCACCACGCCGCCGGTGACGATGGCCTGGGGGATCTGCCGCCGGGGATCCGCCATGCTTCCGGCATAGGTGCACACCACCTCAAAGCCCAGGAAGTTGAAGATGATGACGGAGATATACGACAGGCTGTCCAGGTCGAAGGAGGGCAGGAAGGTCCCGGCGGACATATCGTTGACAAAGCCGTTCCGGGCCACATACACAATGCCCAGCACCCCCACCGTCACCGCCAGCAGAATTTTGATGGCGGCGCTGAGATTCAGAATGACGATGCTGTCGCACACCGGGTAAAAGGCCACCACCGTGACGATCCAGATAAAGGCCAGCTGGATCACCAGGGACCACACCGGCCCCGGCTGCCAGCCCAACACATAGCCCAGCAGCTCCGGACACATCACCGCCAAAGACGCCATCCACAGAGGGAAGTTGATCCAGTAGTACCAGGAGGCCCGGGCGCCCCAGCGGGAGTCGGGCCACGCCGTGTGGATCCAGTCATACAGGCCTCCGTCCCCGGGGAAGGCGGTGCCCAGCTCCGAGGAGATCAGCCCATAGGGCAGCAGGAACGCCAGGATCATGAACAGCCACCAGAAATACTGGCTGTTGCCGATGGAGGCCACCGGGGCGGCGGCCTCCGCCACGAACACCACGCATATGACGGACAGCACCACGTCCGCCAGGCGGAATTTGCGCTTCTCCATGTCAGCTCAGGCCCCGGTCCGCCATAAAGCGCTCCAGCTGCTCCCGGGCGGCGGCCTCCTCCAGTTCGGTGTGCTGCGGGCGGCAGCGGGTGAAATAGACCAGCAGGCCCCGCATGGCCGTCAGCCGGTTTCCGGCCTGCTCCCAGCACAGGGAGGCGGCGGAGTCCGCCACCTCGTCGGTGACGTCCTCGCCCCGGGTGGCGGGCAGGCAGTGGAGGAACTTGCAGCCGATGGCCCCCAGGCTCATCAGCTCCCGGTTCACCTGATAGTCGTGGAACACCTCCACCCGCTGCTCCTTGGGCATCTCGTTTTCATACAGGCCGTACCACACGTCGGTGTAGAGGAAGTCCGCGTCCCGGACGGCGCTGCGGTCGTCTGTGACCAGGAAGCTGCCGCCGCTTTCCCGGCAGTTTCGCTCCATGATGGCCTGGTGGCCGTCTGTCAGCTGGTGGCCCTTGGGGCCGTAGTGGACGAATTTCATGCCCAGGTGGGTGGTGATGAAGCCCAGGGAGGCGCACACCTGGGTGCCGTCACCTACAAACACCACCTTGCAGTCCGACAGCTTCTTCCCCCGGGGCAGGTTCTCGGCCATGGTGCACAGGTCGCCGATCTCCTGGGTGGGGTGGTTGTAGTCGGACATACCGTTGAGCACCGGAATGGAGCAGGCCCGGGCCAGGTCCACAATGGTACGGTGCTGGATGACCCGGGCCATCACCACGTCCACCAGATAGCTCAGCACCCGGCCGGTATCCTCGATGGTCTCGTGTCCCCCCAGCTGGATCATGCCGGGGCCCAGATACTGGGCGTGGCCCCCCAGCTGGCTCATGGCCGTTTCAAAGGACACCCGCGTCCGGGTGGAGGACTGCTGAAAGATCATGCCCAGGTTCATGTGCCGCAGCAGCGGCGGGTAATAGCCGCCCCGGATGGCGTCCTTGATGGACAGGCTCAGCTGGATCATGTCCAGCAGCTCCCGGGCCGAGAAGTCGTTGGTGTCGATAAAATCCTTGACCATATGGTTTCCCTCCTGCAAGAAATCGTTGGAAATTTTTGCGTTCGGCCATAGTATGCGCCGGGAGGGAACGCGATATGCAAAGGTTTTTCGACAGTCTCAAAAAAGGTTTTTTGACAACCGGCGCGCTATTTTTCGCTGGATATAAACCCGGAAAAACCCGCCTTTTTCAGCCTTTCCAGCATTTTTTCGGCGTTGTTTCGGTTGGCGAAGGCCCCCACCTGCACCCGGAACAGGCCGTCTCCCTTGGGCTGGGGCGCGGGCTTTTCCGTCTGGGCCGGAGCATAGGCCACCCCCAGATACTGGCAGAGGCCCCGGGCGATGGCCTCGCCGATTTCATCGGTGTGCTGGATGATCCACCGGGCCATTTCCGGATTGTCGTGAAATTCGCACTCCACATAGGCGGTGGGAGCCGCCGGGGTCCGCACCTCATACAGCCGGGAATTGGCCTGGATATTCTCCGAGGTCCCCGGAGTCAGCGGCGCCAGGGCGCCGAAGACCGCCCGGCAGGCGTCGTACCCCTTTCCGGGCACGGCAAAGCAGAACAGCCGGGTGCCGGTGACCTTTCCATTGAAGGCATTGGTGTGGACGCAATTGTGGATGTCCGCCCCAAAAGCGTTGGATTCAGCGCATCTTTGGGCCATGCTGGTTCCAAATTTTGCCAGCTGCACCTCCACACCGCAGCGGCGCAGGGCGGCGGCCTCCGCCTCGGCGATCTTCTGGCACTGGACATGCTCATTGGTATTGCCCCAGGCGTATTTGTTTTCCACCTGGTCGCTGGGACTGATATAAACTCGTTTGGCCATTTTGGTTCCCCCTCCCCTTTCATGCTATGCGGCGCTTTGCATTTTGCCAACAAAAATACCGGAACCGGCAAAATTCCTGCCGGTTCCGGTATTTTTGGCTCTATTTTATGTCTGGTCGCAGGTGATGTCCATGGCGACAGGCGGGATATTCTCCAGGGCAATATAACCGGCAGAACGGCGAATGTAGTCAAAAACATCCTCTCTTTCGTCCAACTCGTCGCTGCACAGCTCGTCCTCAAGCTGGAGACGGCCCTTCACGTCCGGAAATCCGATATCCAGCAGGATCTCCACCAATCCGCCCTCCCCATCCGGGAACTGGCGGGTCAGAGCGAAGTGAATCCACTCCGGTTCTTCGCCGAAGGGGTCGGTTATACAGGTGATCAAATCGTCCTGAATTTCCACATTTTCCACGGGAATCCGGCACATTTCCTCGAAATAAGTGAGAATTTCCGGAAGGGTGGCGGTATCGGGGATTTTCTCCCGCAGGGAGTCCGCCAGCTGGCGGCCCAGGAGGACAGCCGGGTTGTCCATGGGAGGTTCTGCGCGTTTTTGTCTGGATTTCTTCTGTTTTTTCTGAAAAATACGGCCAAAAATGCTCATTTTTGTTTCTCACTTTCTGTTGCTTCTTCCACATTTTCCCAGCAGAGGGCGGCGGCATAGCCCTCCGGGGCCGGGAGCAGGGAGAAGGAATAGCCGGGGACGGAGCAAATAATGGATGAACCGCTTAAATCGAAGTGAACGTGCCGGATTTGGCCCAAAACACCCCCGCGGCACTTGATAAGCGCCTCTTTCAGGGTCCAGAGCCGGAAGAAATCCGCGTCACAGCGCACAGATTCCCGCTCTCGTAGCGATAAAATGCCCATCAGCCGGGGCGGAACCGGCCGGATTTTCTCCACGTCGATGCCCACGGGGACATCCGACACGGCACAGGCCACCAGGCCGTGGCTGTGGCTGATATTGAAATAACAGTCACTTTCCATTGGTTTACCGTTATTTCCGACAAAAACTGTCCCGGGACAGGGCGGGATGTCCCGCTTTTGGGGGTTTTTGTCCCGGTACAAAGCCAGCATCTCCCGGGACAGGGCATGCCCCGTCTCGTGGTCGTCGCCATGGGACCACACAAAGCGCCACTCCGTCATCCGAACAGGGTGATCTGGCTGGTGTCCGCCATACCGGCGAAGGCGCCCAGGGCTTTCAGCTGCTCGATGTGGGTCTTGGACAGCTTGCTGCAGCAGGTGGAAAATTCTTCCACGGAAATGAAGGTCTTGCCCTTCCGCTTTTCCACGGTGTCCTGGGCGGCGGTCTCCCCCAGGCCCCGGACGGAGATGAAGGGGGGCAGCAGGCCGTTGTCGGTGATCTTGAAGGCGGTGGCCTGGGACTCGTAGATGCTGATGGTGTCGAAGTGGAAGCCCCGGAGATAGAACTCGTAGCACACCTCCAGGGTGACCATCAGGTTCTGCTCCACGGCGGTGGCGTCCTTGTTGTTTTCGATTTCGCGGATCTTCCGCTTGACGGCGTCGATGCCGGCGCAGCAGTATTCCGCGTCGAAGGCCTTGGCCCGGACGGTGAAGAAGGTGGCGTAAAACGCCAGGGGCTCGTGGACCTTGAACCAGGCGATGCGGAAGGCCATCATCACATAGGCCACGGCGTGGGCCTTGGGGAACAGGTAGCCGATCTTGGCCAGGGACTCGATGTACCACTCCGGCACCTGGTGGGCCCGCATGGCGTCCTCCCACCCGTCCTGGAAGCCACCCTTTTTCACCTTACCCTTTCGGACGGCCTCCATGATCTTGAAGCTCATCTTGGGGTCCAGGCCCATGTGGATCAGGTAGAGCATGATGTCGTCGCGGCAGCCCACGGTTTCCAGAACCGAGGCGGTGCCGCTGACGATCAGGTCCCGGGCGTTGCCCAGCCACACGTCGGTGCCGTGGGAGAAGCCGGACAGGCGCACCAGGGTATTGAAGTCCTTGGGCTGGGTATCCACCAGCATGCCCCGGGTAAACCGGGTGTTGAACTCCGGAATGGCCACGGCCCCGGTGGGGCCTAACAGCTCGTCGTTTTCAAAGCCCAGGACCCTGGAGGAGGTGAAGATGCTCATGGTGTCCGGGTCGTCCAGGGGGATGGCCCGGGCGTTGACCCCGGTGAGGTCCTCCAGCATCCGGATCATGGTGGGGTCATCGTGGCCCAGCATGTCCAGCTTCAGAAGGTTGTCCTCCATGCAGTGGTATTCAAAATGGGTGGTGATGGTGTCGGCGTCCTCGGCGTCGGCGGGGTGCTGGACGGCGGTGAAATCCTCCACGTCCATGTCGTCCGGGACCACCACCAGGCCGCCGGGGTGCTGGCCGGTGGTGCGGCGGACGCCTACGCAGCCCTGGGTCAGGCGGTTTACCTCGGCATTGCCGGCGGTGAGGCCCCGCTCGTCCAGGTATTTGCGGACAAAGCCGAAGGCGGTCTTCTCCGCCAGGGTACCGATGGTGCCGGCCCGGAACACCTGGGTCTGGCCGAACATCTCGATGGCGTGGCGGTGGGCCCGGGCCTGGTATTCGCCGGAGAAGTTCAGGTCGATATCCGGCACCTTGCCGCCGCCGTAGCCCAGGAACGTCTCAAAGGGGATGTCGAAGCCGTCCTTGACGTATTTCGTGCCGCACTCCGGGCAGTCCTTGTCGGGCATGTCCGCCCCGCAGCCGTAGCTGCCGTCGGTGACAAATTCCACATGGCGGCAGTTGGGGCAGCGGTAGTGGGGCGGCAGGGAGTTCACCTCGGTGATGCCGGACATATAGGCCACCAGAGAGGAGCCAACGGAGCCACGGGAGCCCACCAGATAGCCGTTTTCCAGACTGCGCTGCACCAGCTTCTGGGCGGACATATACACCACGTCATACTTCCCCAGGATGCTGCCCAGCTCCACGTTCAGCCGGTCCACCACCAGCTGGGGAGGCTGGTCGCCGTACAGGGCGTGGCACTTGTCCCAGACCAGGCGGTTCAGGTCCTCCTGGGAGTTTTCCAGCCGGGGCGGGAACAGCTGGCCCGGAGGCAGCAGCTCGATCTCCTCCACCAGGTCGGCGATGTGGCGGGGGTTGTCGATGACCACCTGATGGGCCAGCTCCTCCCCCAGATAGGAAAATTCCTCCAGCATCTCGGTGGTGGTCTTGAAGTAGATGGGCAGAGGCGCGTCGGCATCGGGGAACTTCTTGCTGGCCAGGAGGATATGGCGGTAGGCCTCGTCCTCCGGCTCCTGGAAGTGGACGTCGCCGGTGGCGCAGACGGGCTTGTTCAGCTCCTGGCCCAGGCGGACGATGGTGCGGTTGAACTCCCGCAGCTCCTCCTCCGACTGGACGTCGCCGGTGCGGAGCATGAACATATTGTTGCAGATGGGCTGAATTTCCAGATAGTCGTAAAACGACGCGATGCGCCTGAGCTCGGCCCAGTCCTTGTGGTCCTTCACCGCCTGGAACAGCTCCCCGGCCTCGCAGGCGGAGCCGACAATCAGCCCCTCCCGGTGGGCCATCAGCTCGGTTTTTGGGATGATGGGCACCCGCTTGAAGTATTGCAGGTTGGAGGCGGAGATCAGCTGATACAGGTGCTTGAGGCCCATTTTGTTCTTGGCCAGCAGGATGATGTGCTTGGGGAAGCGGCTGGACTTGCTGCCCCGGGGCCGCAGTTTCAGCATCTGGGGGTTGATGTCCTGGAGACGGCGGATGCCCAGCTCTTTTTCCATCTTCTGGAAAAACGGGATCAGCATGTAGGCCACCATGGCCGCGTCGTCGGAGGCCCGGTGGTGGTTGAAGGCGGGCAGGTCCAGATACTCGGCCACAATGTCCAGCTTGAACTTGTGCAGCTCCGGCAGGAGATTCTGGGCCAGGATCAGGGAGTCCACATAGGTGGGGTCGAAGGGAAGCTCCTCCCGGCGGCAGCCGGCCCGGATGAAGCTGATGTCGAACTCGGCGTTGTGGGCCGCCAGGGGGCGGCCGTTCACAAAGGACAGAAAGGCCGTCAGGGCCTCCTTGGGGGAGGGAGCACCGGAAAGCATGGCGTCGGTGATGCCGGTGAGGCCGATGATCTCCGGCGTCAGGCGGCGGCCGGGGTTCACGAAGGTCTGGAAGCGGTCGGTGACCTGGCCGTTTTTCAGCACCACAGCGCCGATCTCGGTGATGGCCTCCCGGTCCACCTTCAGGCCGGTGGTCTCGATATCGAAGCAGACGATCTCGTCGGCGAAGTCCTGGTCCTGGGGACCGTGGACGGCGATGCGGTCGTCCAGGTTATTGACAAAGTAGCCCTCCACGCCGTAGAGGATCTTGATCTTGCCCTTGGCGGTGTGCCAGGCGTCCGGGAAGGACTGGGCCACGCCGTGGTCGGTGATGGCGATGGCCGGGTGGCCCCAGGCGATGGCCTGCTTGATGACGGAGGCGGTGTCCGTCAGGGCGTCCATGTTGGACATCTTGGTGTGGAGGTGCAGCTCCACCCGCTTCTCCGGGGCGGTGTCCTCCCGGGGCTTGTGGGGGATCTTCATGATGTGGAAGGGGCGCAGCTGAATGTCCTTGCCGTCGCGGCTCAGCTCCACATTGCACTGGACCCGGAGCCACATGCCCGGGGACACGGCGTTCTGCATGGACTGGGCCTCCTTGCCCTCCATGTACTTGGTGACGGTGACGGAATTCCGGTAATCCGTCATGTCGAAGGTCAGACGCCAGACGCCGGGCTTGCGGGTCTCGTAGCACTCGGCGGCAAAGACCTTGCCCTCCACCACCACGGCACCCATCTTGGGGTTCAGACCGTCGATGGGGACGGGCTTGCCCTTGATCTCCCGGCCCATGAGGATGTCGGACTTGTCCTCTGCGGGCCGGGGGGTGCGGAAGTGGAGCCGCAGCTGGCGCAGCTGATACTGGTCCATCAGCAGCTGGCGCAGGGCGGTGACGGCGGCCTCCGGCAGCGGGGCGGAGGCCGTCAGCTCCAGCTCCATGGTGCGTTCCGCCCGGTCCATGCTGCCGCCCACCACGCAGGCGTCGTGGAGCAGCAGGCCCAGGTCCCGGGGCGGCACGAAGCTCTCGAAAAAGGTGAAAAACGGTATTTTATCGCACATACGGGGCCCTCCCTTACAGCTTGTCGATCTCGTCCATCAGGGCGTCTACCAGCTTGTCCTGGGGGACCTTGCGCAGAATTTCGCCATGGCGGAACAGCAGGCCCTCGCCGTCGCCGCCGGCGATGCCCACATCGGCGGCCCGGGCCTCGCCGGGGCCGTTGACCACGCAGCCCATGACCGCCACGGTGATGGGCTTGGTGCAGCCCTGAAGGCGGCGCTCCACCTCCCGGGCGATGGGGATCATGTCGTACCGGGTGCGGCCGCAGGTGGGGCAGGAGATCAGGTCGGGGCCGGTTTTCCGCAGACCGGCGGCGGACAGGATGTCCAGGGCGGCGCGGACCTCCTCCTCCGGGTCCGCCGTGAGGCTGACGCGGAGGGTGTCGCCGATGCCCTGGCACAGCAGGCCGCCGATGCCGATGGCGGATTTCAGCACCCCCAGGCGGGGGGTGCCGGCCTCGGTGACCCCCAGGTGCAGGGGGTAGTGGGTCTGCTCATGGAGCATGCGGTAGGCGGCCATGTTCACCGGGACGTGGGAGCACTTGACGGAGATGCAGATATCATCGAAGTTGCAGTCGTTCAGCAGGCGGACGTGGCCCAGGGCGCTGTCCACCAGGGCCTGGGCGGTGACGCCGCCGTATTTTTGCAGAAGCTCCCGCTCCAGGGAGCCGCCGTTGACGCCGATGCGGATGGGGATGCCCCGGTCCCGGCAGGCGTCGGCCACGGCCCGGACCTTTTCCGCGGAGCCGATGTTGCCGGGGTTGATGCGGATCTTGTCCACCCCCTGGCGGACGCACTCCAGGGCCAGGCGATAGTCAAAGTGGATGTCCGCCACCAGGGGGATGTGGATGCGGCGGCGGATGGGGCCGATGGCCCGGGCGGCGTCCATATCCGGCACGGCCACCCGGATGATCTGGCACCCGGCCTGCTCCAGACGGAGGATCTGGGACACGGTGCGCTCCACGTCCTGGGTGGGGGTATTGCACATGGACTGGATGCTGACCGGCGCGCCGCCGCCCACGGCCACGGCGCCCACATGGATCTGTTTGCTCATGGTGTTGTCCTCCTGTAATTGTGTGATAAATGGCATAATTTGCCTCAAAAGGGCGGCGCCCTTTTGAGGCAAAGGGGATTCAGTGGAACAGCTTCAGCACGTCCTGGAAGGTGATGACCAGCATCAGGCCCATCAGCAGGATGAAGCCGGCCAGGTGGACGTAATTTTCAAATTTGGCGGGGATCTGTTTGCGGATGGTGAGCATACACAGGGCGTTGACCACCAGGAAGAAGATCTTGCCGCCGTCCAGGGCGGGCAGGGGCAGCAGGTTCATCACCGCCAGGTTCACGGCGATGAGGGCCGCCAGGTAGGCGATGTTGGCGGCGGCGGCCGCGGCGCTTTCGGACTGCTCGCCCACGGTGGTGATGGTGGAGACGATGCCCACGGGGCCGCTCATATCGGAAAAGCCCGCCTCGCCGGTGATGAGCATCTGGAGGCTCAGGCGCACCAGGCGGACAAAGTCCACCGCCTGGTTCCAACAGTATTTCAGCCGCCCGCCGAAGGTCAGCTCCTCCGCCCCGAAATACAGGCCGAAGCCGGTGAACTTTTCGCCGGACTGGTCCAGATACTCGCCCCGCTCCATGTGGAAGTTCTCCAGCCGGAGCTTCTGGCCGTCCCGGCGGAGGACCAGGTCAAAATCCCCGGTTTTGTTGCGGCCCAGCAGCAGGGACACGTCGCTGAAGGTGTAGATGCGCTCCCCATCGATGGACAGGATGCGGTCGCCCACCTGAAGGCCGGAGGCGGATTCCAGCGGGCAGCCGTCGGCGAAGCCGTGGATCACCGGGACGTTAACGGCCTTGACCCCGGCGTACAGCACCAGGATGATGATAAGCCCCGCCAGGAAGTTCATCAGGGCCCCGGCGGCGAAGATCAGCAACTTCTGCCAGAAGCCCTGGTTATTCAGGGCGGCGGGGTCGTCGGAGTCCTCCTCCTCGCCCTCCATGGCGCAGAAGCCGCCGATGGGCAGCAGGCGCAGGGAATACTGGGTGTCGCCCTTGGTTTTTTTCAGCAGGGCGGGGCCCATGCCGATGGAAAATTCGTTGACCCGCACGCCACAGGCCTTGGCCGCCAGGAAGTGGCCCAGCTCGTGGACGGCGATGAGCACGCCGAAAATCAGGATCGCTGCGATAATATAGATCATACCATGTCTCCTACCGTTTGCAGTACAGCGGCTCGCGCCTGTCTGTCTGCTTCCAGTATATCCGGAAGGTCCGGGGCATATTTCACCTGCACCCGGTCAAGAGCGGACTCCACCAGGCGGGGAATGTCGTTGAAGCCCACACGCTCCTGCAGAAACAGGGCCACCGCCGCCTCGTTGGCACCGTTCATAATGGCGCAGGCGGTGCCGCCGGCTTTGGCGCACTGGCGGGCAATGCGCAGGCAGGGGAAGGCGTCCAGGTCCGGAGCCCGGAACGTCAGGTCCCCGCAGGTCAGCAGGTCCAGAGGCGTATCCGGGCTGGGGGCCCGGTGAGGCCAGGTGAAGGCATAGCGGATGGGCAGCTTCATATCCGGGGTGCCCAGCTGGGCGATCATGGCCCCGTCCCGGTACTCCACCAGGGAGTGGACGATGCTCTGGCGGTGGATCACCACGTCCACCTTTTCCACCGGCAGCCGGTACAGCCGCATGGCCTCGATGACCTCCAAGCCCTTGTTCATCAGGGTAGCAGAGTCGATGGTGATTTTTGCACCCATGCTCCAGTTGGGGTGTTTCAATGCGTCGGCGGGGGTGACAGACTCCAGCTGCTGATAGCTGCGGCCGAAGAAGGGGCCGCCGGAGCAGGTCAGCAGCAGCCGCCGGACCTCATTGCGGTCCCGGCAGCCCTGGAGGCTCTGGAAAATGGCGCTGTGCTCGGAGTCCACGGGGACGATGTCCGCGCCGCAGCGCTCCGCTTCGGCCATGACCAGCTCCCCGGCGCAGACCAGGGTCTCCTTATTGGCCAGGGCGATGCGCTTTTTCTGGCGGATGGCAGCCAGAGTGGGCTCCAGGCCCACGCTGCCCATAACGGCGGTGACCACGGTGTCGGCCTGGGGCAGCTGAGCCGCCAGCAGCAGGCCCTCCGGCCCCGCCTCCACCCGGATGTCCGTGTCCGACAGCCGCAGGCGCAGCTCCCGGGCGGCGTCCCGGTCGTACAGCACCGCCAGGGCGGGGTGAAACTCCCGGGCCTGCTGCTCCAGCAGGTCCACCTGGCGGTTGGCGGTCAGGGCCGCCACGGAAAGGCCCAGCTCCCGGGCCACCTGCAGGGTCTGGCGGCCGATGGAGCCGGTGGAGCCCAGCAGGGAAATGGTTTTTGTCATGTTGCGATTCTCCTTATGCCGTTTACGCCGTTTACGCCGCCAACGCCCGCAGCAGGGCGCACAGCACCGGGGCGGCAAAAAGCACGCTGTCGAACCGGTCCAGCACGCCGCCGTGACCCGGCAGCAGACGGCCATAGTCCTTGATGCCATACTGGCGCTTCACGGCGGAGAAGCTCAGGTCCCCCAGCTCCCCCAGCAGCGCCCCCAGCAGGCCCAGGGCCACGCACAGGGGCAGGCCCAGGTTCACGCCGGTGATGGCCCGGTACACCAGGCAGAAAATGGCCATACCGGCCATGCCGCCCACCAGGCCGCCTGCCGCGCCCTCCACGGTTTTGTGGGGGCTGACCAGGGGGGCCAGCTTATGACGGCCCAGGGCCATGCCGGTGAACAGGGCCAGGGCATCGCTGCAGAAGGCCGCCACCAAGGGCGTCAGCACCAGAAGGTATCCCCCCTCCAGCATCCGCAGGCCGTACAGCCCCGAGAAGGCCCAGGGGATGGCAAAGCCCGCCACGGCCATGGCGCAGACGTCGGTAAAGGTCAGGGCCTGAGGCTTTCCATAGGTCAGCACCCCGGACAGGGGCAGGGTCAAAGCCGCCGCCAGCAGCAGCCACTCCAAGCCCGGCCAGGAAAATACCTGCCGCCCCAGCAGCAGCACGGCGCACAGGGCGGGCAGCACCGTCCAGCGCCGGGCCTTGTCCGGGCCGGACACCGCCGTCAGCAGCTCGTGGGCCGCAATGACGGACAGGGCCGCCAGCAGCAGGGCCGTGGCCCAGGCGGGAGCCACGCACAGCACGGCAAGCAGGGCGGGAATGCCCACCACAGCCACCAATATCCTCTGTTTCATGTTTGTATCCTCTCTATTTCACGCCGCCGAACCGCCGGTCGCGGCTCTGGTAGGCGATGATGGCTTTGTCCAGGGCCCGGGCGTCGAAGTCCGGCCACAGGGTGTCGCAGAAGTAAAACTCCGAATAGGCGCACTGCCACAGCAGGAAGCCCGACAGGCGCTCCTCGCCGCTGGTGCGGATGATGAGCTCCGGGTCCGGAATCCCGGCGGAGTAGAGATAGTCGGAGAAGCCCGCCTCGGTGAGGCTGTCCGGGTCAGCGGTACCGTCGGCGCAGTCCCGGGCGAAGCGGCGGGCGGCGTGGAGAATCTCCTCCCGGCCGCCGTAGTTCAGGCAGACGTTGGCCTGGAACCCGTGAATGTGGGTGGAGATCTCATTGGTGCGGTCCACCAGGGCCTGCAGCTCCGGCGAAATGGCGGACAGGTCCCCCAAAAAGCGCAGGCGGATCTGATCCCGCTCCATAGAGTCGATGGCCTCCAGCATATATTGCTTCAGAAGGCCCATGATGACCCCCACCTCGTCGGCGGGACGCTTCCAGTTCTCCGTAGAGAAGGCGTACACCGTCAGGTATTCCACCCCCAGATCCTTGCAATAGGTGGCAATCTTGCGGAAGGTCTCGGCTCCTACTTTATGTCCGGCAGTGCGAGGCAGACCCCGCTGCTTCGCCCAACGACCGTTGCCGTCCATAATAATAGCGATGTGGCGGGGCAGGCGGCTCTTGTCCACCTGCCCCGCCCCGTGATGATGAATTTTCTTGGAAAACAGGCCCATCAGACGGACAGGAGCTCCTTTTCCTTGTTTTCCAGGAGCTTGTCCAGTTCCTTGCAGCTGTCGTCGGTCAGCTTCTGCAGGTCCTTTTCCGCCATCTTCAGCTCGTCCTCGGTGATCTCGGAGGCCTTCTGCTGCTTCTTGAAATTCTCCATGGCGTCGCGGCGGATGTTGCGCACGGCCACCTTGCCGCCCTCGGTATACTTGCGGATCTGCTTGACCAGGTCCCTGCGGCGCTCCTCGGTCAGCTGGGGGAAGCTCAGGCGGATGGCCTTGCCGTCGTTCTGGGGATTGATGCCCAGGTCGGACTCCAGAATGGCCTTTTCAATGGCCCGCAGCAAAGACCCATCCCAGGGGGTGATGACCAGGGTCCGGGGATCCGGAGACGCCACACTGCCCACCTGCTGGATGGGCGTAGGGGTGCCGTAATAGTCCACGGAAATGCGATTGAGCACAGCGGCATTGGCCCGGCCCGCCCGCACGGCAGCGAAGTCATTCTTCACGGACTCGATGCTCTTCTTCATTTTTTCTTCGTAAACCTTGTATTCGTCTTTCAGCATGGGGTTAAGCCTCCTTTACGATCGTTCCGATTTTTTCTCCGCGCAGGGCGCGGATGATGTTGTAGGGATCCTTCAGGGCAAATACCAAAACAGGGATGTGATTATCCATAGACAGGCTGGTGGCGGTGCTATCCATCACGGACAGATGCTGCGCCAGCACATCGTCATAGGTAATAGAGTCGAATTTCTTTGCATTGGCAAACTTGGCCGGATCGCAGTTATAAACGCCGTCGATATTTTTGGCCAGCAGGATGACGTCCGCGCCGATCTCCGCCGCCCGCAGCACCGCCGCGGTATCCGTGGAGAAGAAGGGACTGCCGATGCCGCAGCCGAAGATAACCACCCGTCCCTTTTCCAGGTGCCGGATGGCCCGGGCCCGGATATAGGGCTCAGCTACCTCCTTAATTTCCAGGGCAGTCTGCACCCGCACATCCACGCCCTTCTGCTCCAGCACGTCGGCCATAGCCATGCAGTTCATAGCCGTGGCCAGCATGCCCATGTGGTCGGCACGGGTGCGCTCG
>ENA-OZLH01000331-OZLH01000331.1-human-gut-metagenome-genome-assembly--contig:-NODE-331-length-26036-cov-10.865787_pt1 | contig 26036 bp, 25 predicted proteins | sample MGYA00244832_ERZ653776 | MGnify/ENA primary metagenome ERZ653776 (study PRJEB26926, sample SAMN06165218) | human gut metagenome | biome: ENVO:00009003; feature: ENVO:2100002; material: ENVO:00002003...
AATTGCATGCAAGCATGCATCGATGATACCTTTTGACCCTTTAATCATATTATCATATTTTTTCCATATTTCAAGAAAAGCTATACAAGACTTGACACAAATGTTGTCACAAGCATCGCTGCTATAACCACTATTATCACTATAGCAACCACCTTCTGATTTCTTTTTTTATTAAAATCGTACATACTATTCACCTCTGTTCAAAAATGAGTTATACTATTTTCATATATGAGAAAGGATTTTCCAACATATGATTCCAATTTGTCTAATTTTATTCATTTTATTTATTGCAGTGATTACTTTTGCCATAAAGAGGGCTGATTCTGCCCAGGCAAAGGTCACCGAGGAGTTCTGGGAAAAGGAGCGTAAGGCCAACTCAACCCTCCGCGGAGATACCACTGACCTGTGTTATATTACCATACCGGAAAAGTTTTTTCCATTAAATAATGATAAAATAAATGATTTAAGGGATAAAACCCTTGTCAATCTCACCGGAATGACAAACACTGATTTAAAGCTTAAATATGGCATTCTCAATTTTAAAAAGCTGTCTGAATATGATGATAATTTCACGAAATTTGTTTCAATGCTTGAGAGCTTACAGGCTGATGCCGCCTCGGCCGGTAATTACTCACACCTATTAATGTACTTACTGCGATATTCATCGTACAGCCTTGAGGCCTGACTTCTGGTCAGGTTGTCCCACGATATGACATCTGCTATCCCATACTCAGTCATCAGCTCCTTTAGCTGTCTGACCTGATGTGCTGTGGCGGGTGTCTGTTTTTTTGCCTTGTATACAAGTGGCTTTGACTCCACCGGCTCACCTTTTTCATCCATCAGTGCAAGCAGCTTTTCAAATATCTGCTTTGTCTCTATCGCATCATCGAGCGCCCTGTGGGCATTTTCCCTGCTCACACCAAAATACTCACACAAATCCTCCAGCTTCTTCGACTGCTCAGCAGGCAGACATTTTCTGGCTATTTTCAGCGTATCATATGCATTCAGCGAGAGGGTTCGCTTGTGATTTACCGCCCACTGCTTTAAAAAGCTGTAATCAAAGGTCACATTCTGCCCGAGTATGATATCATCTCCGATAAAATCAAGCAGGTTATCCACGGCCGCGTCCATATCTGCCGCGTTTTCCACATCACTGTCGGTGATTCCCGTTAATTCCTGCACACGCTGTGGAATATGCTGCTTCGGATTTACCAGTGTGGATATCGTATCCACTATCTCGCCGCCCCTCACACGTGCCGCACCTATCTCTATTATCTTGTCATTTTTAGCTGAAAGACCTGTCATTTCCAGGTCAATCACCGTGTAATTTTTTATATTATCTATGTTGCTCATTTTTCTTAGTCCGTAAACCTTCCCGGCTTTTAACACTATAGTCATTTCACGTTACTGCTATTTTATATACTCCGCTATAGCCATATCGCTTTACTGCTATTTTATATACTCCGCTATAGCCATATCGCGTTACTGTTATTTTATATACTCCACCAGCGCCTGGTGATCAAGCGGGTCTCTCATGTCGTAGTGGAAAAGCGCCCACACCGGCTCCTTATGATACTTTGGCAGTTCATCCAGCTTGCGCGTGTGCTTGTCAGGAAAAATATAGTGGAACGGCTCCACATGCGACAGCTTTCCATTTTTACAGTATGCATGTGTCATATGCTTGAAGCTTCCTATATCTGTGGCCCACCTCGGGCGGCTCTTGCAGTTCTCACGATAGTACAAATCAAAAATGAGTGACTCCTGAATCATGTTATAAATCTGCTCATTTTCATCAAAATCAGTATTATCTCTATCTATGGCATTTTCGTCAAAATCAGTATTATCTCTATCTCCGGCATTTCCGGATAATACCACAGAAGTCATAGCATCGTTGTCACAGCCATGCAGGTATAAAGCCAGAAATTCAAGCAGTATCTCACACCTTCTGATGCGCGAATGGCTCATTCCAAAATAGCCGTTTGCCTCATAAAAATCTCCAAGCTCCTGAAAAAACTCAAACGCACTGTCAAAAATACACTCCATGAGCTTCATCGTAATCTCAAACTGTCCGCTGTTGTAATACACCTCAAGCATATCCTCGACGCGCTTAATCTTTATCACATCATCAAACGAAAGCCATTTTGTGGACATTACCTCATACGGTGGCTTATCATGGTAGACAATACCATATTCCGCGGCATGCTCAAACATATACGAACCCTTGAGTACCTTTAAAAATCCAAGCTGCAGCTGGTTTGGCTTAAGCTCATAAATCTCATCAAAGGAACGCCCAAAGCTGTCATAGTCCTCGTATGGCAGCCCTGCAATCAAATCCAGATGCTCATGGATATTGTTGCCGCTTTGAATGAGCTTCACAACCTCCTTAAGCCTCTCAAGCTTCATAGTCCTGTGAATCTCCTTTATCGTGACCTCATTAGTGGACTGCACACCGATTTCAAGCTGTATCAGTCCCGGCCTCATATCAGAAATCAGCTCAAGCTCCTCCTGATTCAGCAGATCCGCTGATATCTCAAAGTGAAAGTTTGTCACACCATTGTCATTCGCCTTTATAAAGCGCCACAGCTCCATGGCATGAGCATGATTGCAGTTGAAGGTTCTGTCCACAAACTTAATCTGTGGCACCTTCTGGTCTATAAAAAACTTAAGCTCTCTTTTGACAATCTCGGTATCCCTAAAACGCAGTGTCTTATCCACCGATGACAGACAGTAGCTGCACGAAAACGGGCATCCCCTGCTGCTCTCGTAGTAGATGATGCGGTTTGAAAAATCATCGAGAGTATCATAGCAGAATGGGATTTCACTCATGTTTTTGATTGGGCGTGGACTTGTGAATACTATTTCACCAGCTTTATTGCCTCCTATGTTGTTCACACTTGTACTATTACCTGTGCTGTGTTTTCTGAAAGCAATACCTGCAATATCACTCAGCTTTCTTTTATGCGCATAGTAACCGCACAGCTCTCTAAAGGTATCCTCACCCTCGCCAATCATCACACCATCTATGTATGGATTTTCCCTCAGAAATGCCTCCACCTCGTAAGACACCTCAGGGCCTCCAACCCATATCGGCACTGACGGACAAAGCTTTTTATACTCGCGTGCAATATCAGTCACATAATCAATATTCCATATATAGCACGAAAAACAAAGTACGTCGGGCTTTCTCTTGTAAAGCTCCTCAAGAATGTAATCCTTTTGATTGTTTATCGTGTATTCCGCAAGCTCCACAGCATCCCTGTACTCCCCGGCACAGGCGCGCAGTGAGTAAACTGCGAGGTTTGAATGTATGTATTTTGCATTGATTGCTGTCAGTAAAATATTCATGGTTTCTCCTTAAAAAATGACCCTTGAATGTAGACTTTTTACCACATTCAAAGGTCTGCTTCGTATTATTGCAGCATCCGTTCAATTTTATTTTTTTAACGGCTGCATTGGTACAAATTCAATTTTCAACTGCATCCCCATTCCATGCGCAAGCCTCTTTAAAAGTTTCAAAGATGGATTTTTCGTTCCATTCTCAAGCTTACTAATATCCGCCTGATCTATGCCTGTACGTGCTGCAAGCTCCTTTTGAGTCAAATTATTTTTAATGCGCGCATCTATCATAGCCCTTATGACATCCATCTCAGGCTGGAGATCGTCCCACTCTTTTTTTACGTCAGGATTTTTAAGCTGCTCCTGTAAATAATCGTCATATCTCATATTATTTACCATGCCTTTCTATATAATCTCTTCTATATTTCTTAGCCTTTTCAATTTCACCAGCCGGTGTCCTCTGAGTTTTTTTAATGAATCCATGTGTCAATACTATTCTTCCTTCATAATAGAAAAAATATAATACTCTCGAAATATCTGTTCCTACCTTAGCTCGCAATTCAAAAATCCCATAACTCTTCTCCATTGTTCTCACAAAATATTATATGGTATTTTTACCATATTGTCAAATCAGTTACTTTAATTTACATAGTCATATTAACAAGTCTGTCATAAATGCCACTTGCAAACAGCACCATCATACCAATCGTGCAGATGACCGACAGCACAAAGCCTATTATCGATGTAATCATACCGGCAGTTGCTATTGCATTGTTATACTGCTTTGCCCTTTTTGACATTTTGGAAGCAAGCATGCCGACAATTCCAAGCCCCATCAGATAGCCAAAAAACGAGAAAATAATACTGCAAATGCCAAGCACCAGTGAAACCACTGCCAGCTTAGCGCCCTCCCTCTCGTCATCTATGATGGTCACATTGTTGTAAAGCATCTCAAGACGGATACGCCTTGACTTACGCAGCATAACAAGCATAGGAATACCGAGCACGATAAACGCGATACAGTTCATTGCCGAAAACTCATTAATCCTGTCGGCCACTCCTCCTCCCTCAAATATTCCCGATGATAAAAGTCCTCCCATATCTACAACAGTATGGAAAATGGCAAGCATCCAGAAATTGCGTGTAGACGCGTATATCATACAAAACAGCACGCCCATGAGTCCTGCTGAAATAACCTGTATCAGACAACTGCTGAACTTAACCCCTGCGCCCATATTGGAAAAATGCATCAATCCAAACAGTACGCCTCCCAAAACTACGGCTCCTGTGATTCCACCTTTCGTCTTTGGAAAAGCTCTCAGCAGCAGATTAAACACCACGCCTCTGAACACCAGCTCCTCAACGAGTCCTACAAGGCAGACCGCGATAAAGAAAAAGATGATGTTGTAAAATGCCTTCACATCACCATGCTCACCCAAAAAGCACAAATAAATGCCTGAAACAACAGCATACAAACAGTACACTATGAAAAAACCGCCTGTGTATAAGCTTCTTGTCCATCCTGCTGCATTTTCCTTAAAAATATCCCACAGCCCAAATATATATGTGATGCCAAGAAAAATAACTAAAACAACTGTCTCCACAATAGCCTGCAGCAGATAGTCATCCGCCTTTTCCATGCCCGGAATCAGTCCCAATACTTTTCCACTCCACTGCAAGGGTGCAATGAAAATAAAAACTGCAAGAATGGCAAATATTATATTGGCCGGTGCCGAAAGGTTTCTCAATTTCTGTTTCATAACTTTAAATCTCCTCATTTGCATTTAATTTGATATGAAAATATTCTATAGCATTTACTTTGACATTGCAAGCAAAGGATTTCATACTTCAATGGACAGCAAAAAAGCCCTGTCCTTACGAACAGAGCCCTATGCATTATTTTGCACTTACAAGCCTTACTATCACATCAATTCCAGCCGCCCAAAAGAGTATCGCCCCCACGATATATACCTTTGTCTTCTGCTCGAAACCGTAGTGATATCCTGTGTAAATGCCTGCCACTATACAGATGACAGTGAGCAGCGCCACCATTATCATAATGGTGAAAAGTCCGGTACCGAGGAATCCGAATGCTATTCCTGCAAGAACCGTATAAAATGCGGTGATTCCTGCTATCCTTAACACTCTTTTCATATCAAGCTGTGCCTGACAATGCTCCTCAATCCTTTCGTTTCTTATAGCCTTTCCTATAAGTCTGATCCCCAGTCCTATCAGTATTCCGATAGAAATTATCTCTCCTAAAAGCGCTTCATCCTTCACCGAGTATTTCCCATTAAGGAAGCTTGACAGGAAATACCCGATGTACATTGCTAACAACTGGCAAACTGCAACTATGAAGCAAATGGCTGTAAGCTGTTTCTTATTTACTTTCTGGATCAGGGATCCCTGACATTCCATCGCAACGAAAATCTCAAGCGAACTTCCCGCCACGATTAACAGATATTCTATCCAGCCCATTTTTGCCTCCCCTAATGTACAAACATCCTTTAATTAATTATTTGTCGCTATCTGCCTTAGCATCTATTGAAGCTAATTTATATATGAACTTAACGCTGCCCGTCTGTCCATCAGCGATTGCTGAGTATGTCTGATATTCCTCACCTGCGTCAATTACTGCCTGAAGCTTGTCGGTGAATGGCTTTAAGTCACCGTTGTATGCGTCGAGAATCTTGTTGATTCCCTCCTCATTGAACTGTACAATACCGTCTGCAAGTGTGTGTGCACCCTCTGAAAGTGTCTTAGAGCCTGTTGTGAGCTGGTCTACACCTGAGACTATCTGATTTGTTCCATCTGCAAGCTGTGATGCTCCGCTGTTGAGCTGTGCATTGTTTGCTACAAGTGTATTTGAACCGTCCACAAGCTGCTTGATTCCGCTTGTGAGCGTTGGTACTGAGTTCATGAGCGACTGTGTTCCGGCTGAAAGCTGACTTGCTCCGGCATTGAGTGCTGTTGCTCCGGCGTTGAGTTTATTGTTGCTGGATGTAAGTTTTTCAGCTCCTCCAATAAGTGTTTTTTCATCTTTCTCATTTCCCAATCCAGCTTTTACTGTATCCATTGTGCCTTGGGCTCCAGTAATAGCTGCACTAGAAGCAACCTGTTCGGAAACCTGCTCACAAGCTCCACTCAATTTAGTTGCCAATGTATTAAGAGCAGTTTCAACTCCTGATTTTATATCACTAGAATTCTTATCTGATTCAAGAGTCTCCTTAAGCTGTGTCTCTGTCATACTTATTAAAGTGTCTGTTGCATTTGTCTTTGCATATATTGCTTCTGCTAACTGACTAGCTGACATATTTTGTATAGCATTATAAGTAATAAAAGCTTCTTGATACTGTGTATTACTCAACACTGCCTTAGTTGTTTCATCTAATGTTCCAGATTGTACACTTACCGTAATTGCAGCCTCATATGCATCACTTGCCTTTTTATAGCGCTCTTTTATCGTTTGTGCAAGAACATCGCTTTGCACAGTTCCCGACTCATCACCGGCAGCTGTTGAAAGTACTGTCTTTACCACTAATGCATATGCAGAATCCAAATTTTCTTCAAATTTCTGTCCTACAGTTCCATTGTATAAACTAGTATACAAATCTCCGTCACCTATTACATTTCCATTATCATCAGTTTGGTATCGGAGTCCTGCATATATTGTTTTCTGAACAGTAACACCTGTTTCTCCCTTGAATGAATCCTGCACGCTCTCTACAGCTGTTTTCTGAATTTTCGCCTTCTGTTTATCAGTAAGTCCTGCATCTAATGTGTTATATAATTTATTAATGCCTGCCTGAAGCTCACTTGCTCCATCCGTATATGACTTCAAACGATCCTTAAGTGTTGCACTTCCACTTGCAAGCTGGCCTGCTCCACTATTAAGCTTATCTGCTCCTGAAACCAGGGCTCCTGTGCTGTTTCCAAGTGTATTCAGTCCACCACTTAATGTACTAACACCATCAGTATATGTCTTAAGTCCACTCTTCAGTGTGCCAACTCCTGATGCGAATGTGCCAAGCTTGCTCTGCAATGTTGAAAGTCCGTCAGCAAGTGTGTCAGTACCCTCTGCCAGTGTCTTTGAGCCATCCTGAAGCTGTGTTGAGGCATCCTTTAAGTCATTTATCATGTCATCGAGGTCTGATGTGTCAATTCCGTCTGTGCTTACATAATCAGATGCGTTTACCACGAAGGTCATGGCTGCAGGCATTGAGAAATTCTCCACATCTGCTGTCATTTCCATGTATTCAGGGATATTTACATCGCCATCGAGGTCTTTGTCCTTGATTCCGAGGCTGTCCTTTAAGCCCGGAAGTGCATAGCCGAGCACTACGCTTGATGAGTCGCTTACCTCAGCCTTGCCGTTTGTCACTTCGATATTCTCGAAGCCATCACCGAGTACAAGTCCTGTTATTGCTGCAAATGGTACGGAAACTGTCTGCTTCTCGCCGTTTACTGTCTCTGTATATGATGTGGTATTTGTGTAGTCAAAACGGATTTTGACCTTTCCTGATTTTCCTGCAAGGTCCTCAGGTGAGATTTCTTTTCCATCGAGGTAGTATGTAACCTTCTGTGTTACAGGTGGTTCCTCTGTTGCTGTGCCCTGGTAATAAATGTCCTTGCCGCCGGCCTGCCATGTGAGCTTATCACCGCTTTGTGTGAATTTTTCCTTGCCCTTTACATTCTCGATATCTGAAAGGTTTGAAGCATCCTCCAAGGTATCCTTTTTGTCTTTATTTTTAAGGTGATCTACTACGATTGTTTTGTTTACGTTGCCGTTTGCATCTGAGATGAGATATACGCTCTCGTCCTTGTCTGCGTCGTTATCCTTTAATGATACGCTGTCCATGAGCTTATCTGCTATGTCATCAGCATCCTTGCTGCTGTCTGTTGTGCTGTCTGCCTCGGCTGTGACCGCGGTACTGTTCTTCTCTGCAAAAACCGCTGTTGCTCCGATTCCTGTACCTACAAGTGCTATTGTGAGGACTCCGGCTACAACACGGACAATATATTTACTTTTTAACTTTTCTTTCAATTCTGGTAATTTCATGTCTTATTCCTCCTGATTTTGTTTTTGAGGTCATATTTTTATGTTATGAGGGTCAAAAAGTATTTTATCCCTCATTTATGATTAATCAGATTACTAAGCTGTCAGGTTCTTGTTTTTAAAGCCTGCGCTTGTGGCACATATTACTTTGTCAAAAATCATAAACATTGACGGAAGTATAAATACTACTACAAACATACTGATGATTGCGCCTCGTGCAAGCAGTATACAGATAGAACTGATCATATCAATGTTTGAATAAAGTCCTACACCAAAGGTTGCGGCAAAGAAGCAGAGCGCACTGACGATAACTGAGTTTGTCGAATCTGCAAGTGCCTTTGTGATAGCCGGCTTTTTGTCCATTCCGGTGTATCTGTTCTTTCTGTACTTTGTGGTCATAAGTATCGCATAGTCAACCGTTGCACCAAGCTGTATGGTTCCGATTACGATGCTCGCGATAAACGGAAGCTTCGTTCCTGTAAATCCCGGAATTCCCATGTTTACAAAGATTGCAAACTCGATGACCGCTACAAGTATGATTGGAAGCGATACCGATTTGAATACTACGAGGATGATAAGGAATATCAATACGATTGATACTGCACTTACACGCTTAAAGTCTGTATCTGTGATAGTGATAAGATCCTTTGTACAAGGTGCCTCACCGATAAGCATTGCGTCCTTGCTGTAATTCTTTACTATCTTTTTAATCTCTGTAATCTGGTTGTTTACCTCATCAGATGCTGTCTCATATTTTGATGAAACAAGCATCATCTGGTAATCACCGTTTTTGAATATCTCCTTTGCCTCATCCGGCACCATATCATCCGGTATGGTAGGTCCGAGTATTGAGTCAAGCGATACTGCAAGCTTTACTCCATCGACCTTCTTGATATCATTTATCATGCTTATGCTGTCTGCCTTTGACATATCGCTCGGCGCGATGATGATATGTGTGGCACCCATAGCATACTCCTTGTCGAGTCTTTCATTGGCCTGCTTACTGAATGCACTGTCAGGCATGGTTCCTGCAAGGTCATAGTAGACCTGATCATGAGTGTATCCGTATATTGCCGGGATGAGCACTACGATGAAAATCACTGCAAGTATCTTATAATGATTTGTTACCCAGCTTGCAATCCTGGAAACATCAGGCATGAGAATCTTGTGCTTTGTCTTCTCGATTGCCTTATCACATGCAAGGATCAGTGCAGGGAGAATTGTTACACATCCGATAACTCCGAATACAACGCCCTTTGCCATTACGATTCCCAGGTCAAGTCCAAGTGTAAAGCTCATGAAGCAGAGGGCTACAAAGCCTGCGATTGTTGTGATTGAGCTTCCTGTTACTGAGACAATTGTGTGGGAAATGGCATGTGCCATGGCTCGCTTCTTGTCTCCGTCATATCTGTCTATCTGCTCCTGATAGCTGTGCCACAGGAAAATCGAATAATCCATTGTTACGGCGAGCTGCAATACTGCTGTCAGTGCCAGTGTCAGATATGAAATCTGTCCCTGTATAAAGTTTGTTCCCAGATTATAGATAATAGCCATTCCTATACTTAGGAGGAATAACATCGGAACAATTATTGAATCCATTGTAATTCCCATTACAAGCATTGAAAGCAATGCTGCTATGATGACATATATAGGAGCCTGCTGCATAACAAGTGTCTTTGTATCTGCGTTGACCGCTGCCATTCCTGCTACGAAGCAGTGGTTTTTCACCATCTTATCCATCTTGTTGACGGCTTCCATTGTCTCATCCGAACCCATTGTGTCACTGTATGTGACGAGCATGAGCTGGCTGTTTGCATCCTTGTTGTTAAATGCGTCGTACACCTCATCCGGAATTGCCTCTCTTGGCAATGTGGAATCAGCGATTGTTCCGTACCAGATGACATCATTTACACCCTTAAGGTCCTCTATGTCATCTGCCAGAGTCTCTATGTCCTGATCCTTCATATCCTCCAAGATCACAAATGACAACGCTCCGGTTCCAAACTCATCTACCATGATATCCTGGCCCTTCATAGTCTCTATCTGGCTTGGCAGATAAGAAAGGATATCAAAGTTGATTCTCGTGTTGATAAAGCTGATTCCCGACGGTATAAGCAGTGCAAATGCAACTATCAGTATCAGCACACGATGTTTTACGACTCCTTTTCCAAATTTAATCATTAGATTCACCACTCTTTCTTTTATTCGTATTGAAGTATAAAAAAAAAGACCGAATAAATAAATATTCAATCTCTTTGATTTGTCATGTGAGATATACAAATCCATCAATTTGTATATCCGATATGACACATATATGATATTGTATTTGATTTCTGACACTTTTTCACAGCATTTTCATATTTATATGAACGCATGCCTCTTTATGGTGTCTCTTTATGATTCTGCTTTATGAGCTTGCTCAAGCCGTCATTTTTCCATGGCAATTGTCCTCTACAGCTCACTTAATATATCATCCATTGAGCGCGTAATCAGATACATGTATGCCTCAGCCATCTCCTTCGGCTCAATGTCATCCATGCCCTGGGCTATCCAGCCCTCCGTGATAAAGCACAACGACTGCGCATAATATGTAGAAATCACCTCCGGTGTGAGCCAGCGGTATTTGGATTTCTTTCCTGTACTCTTTTCGTTTATGATATTCATAAACATCTCGTAGACGCACTTCATGGCAATCTGATTAAACGTCACTGCACCCTCCAGCTTTAGTGCTTTCTTGTAAAAAACACTGTTTGCCGAGATATTATTGAGCATCAGCACAATCGCTTCAAAAATCATTCCGGCATTGAGCAGTGGCTTGATGGGCTCAAGCAGCTCGTTTTTGATAATCCACTCTATCAGCTCGTACTTGTCCTGAAAATGATTGTAAAACGTAGGGCGGATAACTCCGGCCTTGTCCGTTATCTCTTTAATTGTAATCTTATCGATTGGCTTTTTCGCCGAAAGCTCTATAAGGCTCTCAGCGAGCACCAGATCTATTGCATTCTTACCTTGCTGTGTCATTACTCATCAAACTCCATCGTGACAAAGTAGCCCTTCTCAGTCTCCCTTACATCCACGACATCGCCCTCGCGGCTTTTGAGCCTCTCGCTGACCACGTAGTTTCCCGACATGGCAATTGCATGCTCTATCGTATAATAATATGAAGTTGGAAGCTTGCTCTCTGTTACCTTCAGATGGTCACCGACCTTGGTAAGTCCGGGTCTCTCCATCTTAAACTCCATCCGACGCATTCTGTCGCCTTTCTGTTACTGCTTAATTGTCCTCTTTTCTATCCTCAACAAACGTTGCCTCAAACTCCTTTTGCTTGTTGTAGGCGCTCTCCGCCTTTGTAGCACGGCTTGTAATCCAGATATTTGATACTCCGTTGAAAATCAGTATGATACCGACAACAACAGTGGCTGTCTTCATTACATCAAATGCATTTGTCACGCAGATTATTCCAAAAATCAGACTGATTATTGAAAAAATCAGGCCGACACTCCAGCCTCCGTAACCGTATTTTCTGGCATCCACTGCCTCAATAATGCTCCTGATGCTGTGAAAAATGAGCACCAGACCGATGACTATAGGTATCAGGCTCACCACAACCTTTGGCTGTACCAGAAACCATATACCTACTGCCAAAACCACAAGCCCCAGCATCGCTGAAAAACCATTCGTGACTATATTCAAAAAATAGCTGCACATATAGACCACTCCGATGATGATAAGCACTACCGCAAGCACATTGGCCACAATCGTGAGCACCGAAGCTCTCCATATGATAAACACCAGTCCCAGCGCTATGCAAAGCACTGATGACAGTAGAAAATCAGCCTTTATTCTGCCTAAAAACTCCTTCATACACGACCTCCTTTATATATCCAGCCCTACATTACTTTTCTAATTCTGTTCCTCTGCACTGTTCTTAACCAGGTCAAGAACAGTCTGAAGCTCAGCACCCTCAACCGGTGCAGCTCCATATCCAAGACGCTTGTAATCCTCTGTAATCTCAGCCAGCTCAGTAGTTTTATCGCCCTTCGCATCAATTACAAAATATCTGCCCTGTGACGCAGCATCATCCCACACGAGATAAGCACGGATTGCGCAGTTTGGAGCCATATCCCTTGTCGGAAAATCAACTCTGGTGACATTGAGCGTATCTGAAATCTGCATAGACATAACAGAGAAATCCTCCTCCATATATGGATACATACGCTTCTGCTGATATGCCTCCTCGTACAGCTCATCTATTAACTTTTCCTTCTCATCGGCGAGTCTGTCCATGAACTCTTTTCCGCCCTCAAACATCTTCGCCGGCAGGAAAATATGCTCATACTGCATACGCTCAAAGATGACATACTGCTCTGCTGTCATCTGTACAGTCTTGCCCTTTGTCGGTGATGTAGGATGTCCCTCTCTTCTGGCCTTTTCCACTGCCTCAATCTTTTCTACAAGAGGCTTTTTGAAAATCAGATTGTGAGTGAACGGGTTGAATGCGATACCATTAATCTTTGACTCTTTATTTGCCACCATATTGTTGACTGCAAGAAACGGCATATTTACAATGCATGGTGACGGATGATCCTTAGAAAGCTGTGCCTTTGAGGTATAAATCGGCATGAAAGCCTCTCCCTCACCGTTTTTAATAAATAGCGGAATCGGCTTGTTGTTCTCTCCGACATTTGCAGGTACCAGGAATCTGCTCTTAGTGCATTTTTCAATGAGCTTATTGAGCGTCTCCGCCTTTTTGTCGCTTGAATACTGTGTCATCAGCGCCTCAACCTCCGGGTTTTGCACCTCAAGAGTGAAGGCCGGATCATCCTTTAATTTATTTTTGATTTTATTTTTATCCATTTATACTGCTTCTCCTTATATTAAATGCCCGGATTTACATCCAGGCATTATTTTAACACATTTCTTTTATCAACTCAACAATCTTAGTGTCTCTTGCTATCCATTCTTTATCAAGAAAAGCGCTGTTGGCCTTTATTATCTCATCCGGCGTAGCCCATGACAGATGATACTCAAGCCTTATCTCGCTGTCTGTCATCTGTGCTGCCACATGCTCGTCCTTCACATCACAGAAATACACGTAGGTGTGACAGTAATATATCTTGTCAGCCTCAAATATATCGCGTCTCTTTTCTATGACCTTGCCACACTCCCTGATGCTTTCCGGCACGACAAGAAGCCCTGCCTCCTCGCGCACCTCCCGTGCCAACGCAACCTCGTTGGTCTCGCCTGCATCGATGCCGCCGCCCAGTATCTTGTAGTAGCCCTCACCGGCCTGCTGCATGGCAAGCTTGCCGTCTCTGATAATAACCGCGCGCACCGCGAAGCGCTCAAATACCTCCATATCATCGGAATAATTGTGTTTGTCAAATGTATATAGCGTTCTCATGTTTGTCCTCCGTGTATTGGTATTATTCTACACCATTTGCACGTAAGATGGAATATGTTTTTCTTCATTAATATCGTTGATTTTACGCTTACACTCGCGACAACAAACAAACCGTTTCAAGTGTCGGAAACTGAAATTTGATATTCCTAATCTAATTACCATCTTCACGTCTTTCTGGAAAGATGTCGATAAGTTCAATAAACGCCTGCATAAACTGTTTCTTTTCAGCATCCGTATATTGTATATTCTGCATATAATTCATTAAATGCGTTCAAAAAGCCGTATATGCTGTCAGCATCAATCTGAGACGGTTCAATGTTACATCGAAAAGTACATTTATGTCCTGTGGCATTTACTGTACTCTTATGTTCTCACGTTCCATCTCTGCTACAGCAACAATAATAGATATAAGCAGTTTACCGGCTTCTTTTGAGCTGTCAATTCCATCCTCTTTTCTTCTTCAATAATCTCACACTCCTATTTCGGTAATACTAATGGCGAATTTTTCAATAATCCTGCAATAACAGAGTTGTATTTGGCTATTCCGTAATCCTCAACGATGCTTGTTATTCTAGCCCCGGCATCCTTGGAAGAAGCACCACACAGAAAGACTCTCTCATCCGCCGTTCCATAGTCCAGCACGATAAAGCGATCATGGAATATGCCACCAGTCTTCTTCATTGACAGTTTTACAGTTGGATATTCCTTACGGAAATCCGTATATTCTATGTTGTGAAGTTTATTATTCCCAACATTATCGCTAAATAAAATAATATTTACTCCTGTTGGAGAATTCTTAAGATGTACCAGCGTTCTTAAACCAATGTAATTATCAACCACATATATTGATGACTTTGCCTGCCTGTAAATAGACTCGTAAACCTCATCCGCACTACTAAATTTTGCATTAAACATAAGCCATTTTTCATCATCATCTGAAATAAAACTGTTCATCATATCCGCAAGTTCAGATTTCGTCACTACATCCTTCAATCCTTCTGCAACATCAGAAATCTGTTTTTCAAGAGATATCATATCAGAATTGATTTTGCTGATTTCAATTCTGTTATTTGCAGTCTCCATACTTAACTGAAGTAATTCTCTCTGACCGATTAAATCACGATTTTCTAATATGTAATCTTTCATTCTTTTGAAGGTTCTTATTAATGCCTTACTCTGTTTAACAGCCAATGGCCCTTTTAAAACAGTCATCAGCATATATAGTCCTTGCTCTGTAAATACATGAGGATTATATCTACTCTTACTGTTAAGATTTGCGGTCAAAAAATTTGACCGCAAATCTTCTACCTCATCATCCGTTAATTCGAACATAAAATCTTCATCAAATTTCTCAATATTATTTTTTACCTGTTGGTTGAATGCTTTTGTGGTATAACCATATATTTCAGAAAGATCTGAGTCTAAGATTACTCTTTGACCTCTGATTTCATAAATTCTTTCTTTCATACTCTTCTGTAATTTCAATTACTGCAATCTCTTCTTTCTTCTCTTCTGCCATAAGATTTCCTTCCTTGTCTTGCGGTCACAATTTGTGACCACAAAATCCATACAACCATTTTACGCAATAAAAATGATCTACTCATCAACTTCCACTTTCCTCATCTTGTCATAATACGCTTTATACCTGTAAATCGTTCTCTCACTGACATTATTCCTTCTTGCAATCTCTATCATAGTCATTCCACTTTCATAACCGGCAACAAAATCATTGTAGATTGCCATCCATTTTGCATTATGCTTCTGCCTTCCGCTTAATTTACGATTTTTATAATATTCCAGTTCTTCGCGCAGCTCGGCGTTTTCATTTTCTAATTCTTCAATTCTTTTTAATGCTTTCTCAAGTGTTATTACCTTCTCCACTTCTTTGTCCCTCCGTTCATGTCATTTTCGTTTTGTCTATATTATATATTGCTAATCAGTATTAGTCAATTTGATTTTGTCATACAGGAACACTTTTCATATTCATAATACTTCTTTCTCATTTCTGCTCCACTTTCCGTACATAATTTGTTTTGGCAGCCAATTTGAATTATCTGGAAATCTATATTGATGAATTTAACGATAAGGGAATTCAGATAGCAAATGCTTTTCTTGATGTAATGAGATGCAAATTAACAGAGCTTGGTGCCGATTCTACTGATGCATTTGCAAGCATATTTGATAATTCACACATTGAAGCAGAACAATATTATATGAATATTCTGTCAGAAGATTTGAAACCGATTGTCTCTGACCTGCGAAATATTCATATGAAAGATAGCAATACCGCCAGCGACATTGACTATCAAAGCATGGTCAAAAATATCATTGATTAAAAGAAATATTTTCCCGTTCCAAACCGGCAAAGAAGCATCGGAAGTTGAGACGGAGGAATCCAAAATTGTAAAATCAAATTACTCTCTTTAAAACAAGCCACAAAGGATTTTGTCCAATGTGGCTTGCTGTAGTTATAATTTACTCTCCATATGGTGTTTTAGATTCAGCTACCTTCGACAAAGTCTCCTGATTACCCATATCATATGTCACCACTTTATGCTCTGATTCAGTAAAGGTAGACGAACCCCCAATGCCAAAATATTTTTCAAAGAAAGTTTTCAGTTTATCAATAACTCCCTGTTTCTTCTTAGCCCTATTGTCACCACCAAAACGTGAAATAGGTGGCATAAGTTTATCTATGTCCGTTCCGGCTGTTTTGATTTCTCCATCACGGAACGCATTCTCCATGAACTTCCGTGTATCTTCCGGCTTCAACTTTTCTTCCGTGATAATCGCATTAAGGTCATGAGCGCGCTGTTCCACCACATACTCATGCCATTCATTCATGACATCATCTACATCATTGATTCCTGCAATAAAAGTTTCAATGAGCTGCTTCTTGCTACGAAGCTCTGGGCTGGCATCAATTGCCTTATTGATGGTTATCAACACTTCCTTATCTTCGCAGTGGGTATCATGGTACTTCTTTACGAGCATAAGAATATAATCAATATTGATTTCTATCTGCCGGATCAGTTCAATCTCAAATACTACATCATCCGTAATATCCGTGCTTTCCTGACGCTTGCGTTTCCACTCATCACGTAAGTCCTGATAGCGTCCAAGGTAATCCTGTAAATCACGTTCAGAAATCAGCTCGTTCCCCTTGAACTCATCAAAGGAAAGCAAAAGATTTCTCATACGAAGAATCGCACCAAACAAAGCGATAAAATCCTTCTGGTTCTGTTCTCCGACAATCTGTGGTTCTGACAGAGGAAACTTATTATTCAAGTCTTCCATCATATCCACATACCCCGGCACCTGCTTACCATCTACAGATTCATATCCGTAATAATAATCCTTAAAGCTCTGCAATAGAACGATTCCTCCGGCATTCTTGTCTCCAAACAGGGAAATAGCACTATCCACACGCTTTTGCAGATTTCGGAAACATACAATATTTCCAAAAGTCTTGATGGAATTCAGAATACGGTTGGTACGGGAAAATGCCTGTATCAATCCGTGCATTTTCAGATTCTTGTCTACCCACAACGTATTCATAGTTGTGGCATCAAAACCTGTAAGGAACATATTTACTACGATCAGAATATCCAGCTCCTTGTTTTTCATACGAAGCGACACATCTTTATAGTAATTTTGAAATTTATCACTTGAGGTATCGTAATTCGTATGGAACATTTTATTATAATCGTCAATAGCTTCTTCCAGAAATTCTCTGGATGGCTGATCAAGGGCAGAGGTATCCTCTGAATTTTCTTCATCCAGAATACCATCTGATTCTTCCTCATTTGCCCCGAAACTAAAAATAGTTGCAACTCGAAGCTTCTTGGTCGGGTCTGCTGCCATCTGCTTCTTAAATTCCTGATAATACAGTTTTGCCATCGGAACACTTGATACTGCAAAAATGGAATTAAAACCACTGATACGCTGTTTCTGCTTGATTTCCTCTACCTCATCTCGTTTGGCAGAAGCCACCTCTGTAATATTAGTCAGCGTATTATATATGTAAGTTTTATCCCCACGATAGGTCTTCTGGTCAAAATGTTCCAGTATGTACTGTGTTACAATTCGGATACGCTCAGGAGCCATCATAACCTTTTCACGGTTGATGTCCCAGACCATCTCATCCGTGATTTCTTCTTCCACATCCATCGTTTTAATATAATCCACCCGGAATGGAAGAACATTTTTATCGTTAATCGCATCCACAATCGTGTAGCTGTGGAGCTGGTCTCCAAAGGTCTGACCTGTAGTAAAGAATTCTGGATTTTTTGCTCTGCCGGAATTAACAGAGAAAATCGGTGTTCCTGTAAATCCAAACAGATGATATTTCTTGAAATTCTTCACAATCGCAGTGTGCATATCTCCAAACTGACTGCGGTGGCACTCATCAAAAATAATAACGATATGTTTCGTATACACTTCATGCCCCGGATTCTTTTTTATAAAGGTAGCCAGTTTCTGAATTGTAGTAATAATGATGTGTGCGTCCGGGTCTTCCAACTGCCGTTTTAATATGGTTGTCGAGGTATTGCTGTTGGCTGCCCCCTTTTCAAAACGGTCATATTCTTTCATGGTCTGATAGTCAAGATCCTTACGGTCAACCACAAACAGCACCTTGTCAATATAAGGAAGCTTCGATGCCAGTCTTGCCGTCTTGAACGAAGTCAACGTCTTGCCGGAACCCGTGGTATGCCAGATGTAACCACCACCCTCGACACTGCCGTACTTCTTATAATTATTGGCAATTTCGATACGATTGAGAATCCGCTCCGTAGCCGTAATCTGGTACGGACGCATGACCATCAACATATCCTCAGATGTAAAAATACAATACTTCGTAAGGATATTCAGAATCGTATGCTTTGCGAAAAAGGTCTTTGTAAAATCAATCAAATCAGGAATCACACGGTTATTGGCATCTGCCCAGAAGCAGGTAAACTCAAAACTGTTACTGGTCTTGGTCTTACTTGCTCCCCGTTTCTCATGTTCCTTTTCCGCATTCCTTCTAGTGCTGTTGGAATAATACTTTGTGTTTGTACCATTGGAAATGACAAAAATCTGAATATATTCATACAGTCCGCATCCCGCCCAGAAAGAATCCCTCTGGTAGCGGTTGATCTGATTGAATGCTTCACGGATAGCAACTCCTCTGCGTTTCAGTTCAATATGTACAAGAGGCAGACCGTTTACCAATACGGTAACATCATAGCGATTGTCATGCTTCGCACCATTTTCCGTGCCAATCACATACTGATTGATTACCTGCAGCCTGTTGTTATGGATGTTCTTCTTATCTATGAGTGTAATATTCTTGGAAGAACCATCATCACGAGTCAGGACTTGGACATTGTCCTCCTGTATCTTCCGGGTCTTTTCCACGATATGCTCATTGGGATTGGCAACGGCATTTTTGAAGAAATCATCCCACTCTGTGTCGGAAAACTGATAGTTATTCAGTTCCTCTAATTTCTTACGAAGATTGCCAATCAGGTCTTTCTCTGTGTGAATAGGCAGATATTCATATCCCTGTTCACAAAGCAGACGAATAAACTCCTGTTCCAGTTGTGCTTCGCTCTGGTAACTATCAGAACGCTTCTTGACTGGCTCATATTCTGTGACAACGGTATTCTCCGATGTCTCCGCTACAATATTAAAGTACGGCACATCCTCGCCTCCTTACTTTGGTAATTCTTTAAAGGATAACAGCTTATCCCTGTAATATTCATACTGCTTCTGACGAGCTTCGATTTCTGCAGGAAGTCCTGAGGACAGATCGTTGCAGAGGGTATCAAAACGATCGAGAATTTCCACAATACGCTGTTGATCCTGTAATGATGGAATCGGTAATTCAATGCTATTAAGCATTTCGCCACTTACATGCGGAACACCTGCACCACGTTTCATAGCATTTAGTTCTGACTCCATGTTTTTCAAAACATAGTATAAAAATTTTGTAGCAATTAATTCGCTTTTTTCTTCATAACCAAATCCATCTGTAACGAAAATTTTCTGATTCCAATAGGAAACAAATCCCGCTGATGCACCACTTCGTGCAATCACCACAATTTCTCCATCATGGTTGTACTTATCAATATAGTATGCCGGTTCTTGTCCTCCAAGAATTACTGGGATAGTTCCCTCTTTTGTGTTTTTCTTTGTGATGTATTCTCCTCTAAATACATTTGCGACTTTTCCCAATGGTAACATAGCATAACCAAACACATATTGAATGAGCTTAATTGCGCTCAGCTCTGTCTGTCTGTCTGTCTGTCTGTCTGTCTGTCTGTCTGTCTGTCTGTCTGTCTGTCATGAGTGTGCTGCCTGTTTCAGCAAATGTCAAGAGCAAATCACGATAATATTCATATTGCTTCTGGCGTGCTTCAATTTCGGCTGGCAAACCAATATTCAGGTCAGTGCAAATGGCTTCAAAATTATCAAGAACTTCTGCTATTCGTTGTTGAATATTTTCCTTTGGAACAGGAACTGGCACTCTTTTTATATCTGCTAAACTAAATGATTTTTGACTTGCACCTTTCACATTATTATTTATCCACTGTTTTGTCATCGTAGACATTAATACATGATATAAATATTTTGGATTTATGTTAGGATGAATTAATGCAACATTTTGTCCTAGACAGCACTTATCATTAGGAATTAATGCAAAATTCCCATATGACCCCACCCGTGAAACTACAATATCATTTAATCGAGGAGTGTATTTTTGTGTAAATAAATTCCAAACGCTTTCATCCACTTTTAATGTTTTATCTTCATCTAGATACCCACCTTTTATATCCTGTACACGAACCATACTATATCCGCTATTAGAATACGAAGGTGTTTGATGTAACGAATCATAAATATTTGCAACATCAGCTAATTTTTTCACTTCAGATATATGTTGTTCTTTTTTTATTAAATTGTCTCGATAAAACTCATACTGTTTCTTCCGAGCTGTAAGCTCGGCTGTAAGCTCGGCTGTAAGTAACGTGAAAGAGTCCAAAATATGGACTATTTCACGTTGTACCTCCAGAGGAGGTACAGGGAGCTTAATGCTTTTTAATGTATCTGGTGTCACCTCAATTACTTTTGTCCCATGCGCAAGCTTTCTTTTTTGAGTAAAAAACATTTGAGAATGAAAATAATACACTAAATACTTTGGATTTTGATTATGACTAATAATTGCGGAATGACCGCTTACTGCCACATCTTCATTTCCTAACCATGCAAGACATTTACAAACATCTTCTATATTTTCGCTAGTTACTGCCATTATTATATCATTCGTTTTAGCAAATTTTTGTTTTTTTGCTCTTTCTTCTGTAATAAACGTAATCGTCTTATCCGTAAACAGACCATACTTTGTATATATTTGTCCATAATGAATACATGGAACCCCTCTATCACAGAAATCCTTTTTTTGAAAGTTACCACCTCGTGCAATTGTAGCAATTTCTCCAAGACTCTTATATTCTACTCCATTAGGGCAAAGCTCCGCAATCAACTCATCTAACTTACTCACATCGTTACCTCAAAATCTTTCTTCCTTAATTTACTAAGATATAAATCAAGGTCATATAATTGTTTTATTTGCAATTCTGCCACATGATATAAGTCTTCTAACTCAATTCCTATATATTTGAAAAAATTCATTCCGTCAGCCTTTTGCGAATACACATTTAAAATGTAATCAGCTTTTTGATTCTTTGTACTTTCCCTCAGTCCATTAAAATCTAAATGATACCAATCACTGTCCCTTGAAAGTTGTTTTGTAATCATTGAAGTTTTGCTCATAATATCTACGCAAATAAAATCACCATCAAGCCCAAATTTTCCATGTCTATTTGTACCTAGTGGATGTGCCACCACAAAAGACCGTAATGCCTTAAAAAATTTCAATGATTCTACAACTTCTGCCTTCTCAAGGTAATTATCTTTATCAACAATATCCTTCCTTAAAATCTTTGGAAGTTCAGTACATGCTTCACATATCCAATCAACTAACACAATTATAAACACTAGCTCTTTCATAGTTTTATCTGATAAGTTATGAAACTCTCTGTTTAAATCCTGTATACAATAATTAATTTTTTGAAGATAATCACAACTTCTATAATAACTATCTTTGTTTCCCCACACCCACTGTTTATCAATCCCTTTACCAATCTCATTTAAATTTTTAAGTTCATCCATACAAACATTTACCCCATTTCGATTTCCGCAATAATCTTATCAATCTCATCACGTAGCACTTGCTCACGAGCAACAATTTCCTTAATTTCCGCATTCAACTTCACGATGTCAATTTTCTCTCTGGTATCTTCAGCTTCGACATATGTAGATACAGACAAATTGTAATCATTGCCAGATACTTCTTCATAGCTTGCCAGATGTGCAAAATGCTCCACTTCTTCACGCTTAGCAAACACATCCACGATACTGTCAATATTCTCTGGTGTCAACTTATTATTGTTGGTCACCTTCACACACTCGCTTGTGGCATCAATAAACAGAGTTTTATTATCCGTCTTATTCTTTTTCATTACCATAATACAGGTTGCAATCGAAGTACCAAAGAACAGATTACTCGGCAACTGAATAATACAGTCCACATAGTTATTGTCCACAAGATATTTGCGGATTTTCTGCTCTGCACCACCACGATACATAATTCCCGGAAAGCATACAATGGCAGCAGTTCCATTAGACGCAAGCCATGACAAGCTGTGCATAATAAATGCCATATCCGCTTTACTCTTTGGTGCCAAAACTCCTGCCGGAGCAAAACGAGGGTCGTTGATGAGCAGTGGATTTTCGTCTCCTGCCCACTTGATAGAATACGGTGGATTAGACACGATCAATTCAAACGGCTCATCATCCCAATGTTGCGGACTAAGCAATGTGTCTTCACAGGCAATATCAAATTTATCAAATCCCACATCATGCAGAAACATATTAATACGGCACAGGTTATAGGTTGTGATATTGATTTCCTGTCCATAAAAACCGTTACGGATAGCATCCTTTCCAAGAATTTTCTCAGCCTTCAGAAGCAATGAACCAGAACCGCAAGCCGGATCATATACTTTATTGATTTCTGTTTTCCCTACAGTTCCAAGACGTGTGAGTAATTCGGATACATCTGCAGGAGTAAAAAACTCTCCACCAGATTTTCCGGCATTTGATGCATACATAGTCATAAGGTACTCATACGCATCACCAAAGGCATCAATTGAATGGTCTTTCACATCCCCCAGATTCATTTCGCCTACACCATTTAATAGTTTTACAAGCTTTTCATTACGCTTCGCTACAGTAGAACCTAATTTATTGCTATTTACATCATAGTCATCGAACAGTCCGGCAAAGTCACTCTCTGCCTCACTGCCTTTCGCTGATTCCTCGATGTGACGGAACACACGCTCCAGTGTTTCATTTAAGTTTTCATCATTCGCAGCATTGGCTCGAACATTACAGAAAAGTTCACTCGGAAGGATAAAAAATCCTTTTTCCTCTACCAGTCCTTCTTTTGCTTCTTCTGCATCCTCATCAGGCATTTTTGCAAAATCAAACTCCGTATTACCTGCATCAATTTCACCGCTGTTTATGTAATTACACAGGTTTTCGGAAATATAACGATAGAACATTGTGCCAAGAACATAATTTTTGAAGTCCCAACCATCGACTGCTCCACGCAGTTCATCTGCAATCGCCCATATTGCACGGTGCAGTTCATCACGTTCCTGTTCTTTTTTGGTATCAACCATTCTCTTTCCCTCCGTTATCCTCTGATACAAATTCCAGAATATCGTCAACGCCACAGTTCAGAACACGGCATATACTCTCTACGCTTTCGAGGGAAATATACCCATTACGTTTCAGCCGTGTGATGATATTTGCGGAGAAGCCCGCCTCCTGTTGCAACTGTGCATTCGTCATATTTTTTTCTATCAGTAAATGGAATAATTTTTTGTAACTGACTGCCATGTCATCCTCCATCATTTTTCCAACAGATTTAAGAAAAGTGTATCACGAAAACGTGATTTTTTCAATCTGTACAATTATCCTATCCATCCTTATCTCTAGATTAGATAAGATAGATATTATTCTTATCAGTCTAAATACTCTCTCTCAGTTTCATTACCTTGTCCTTTGAACACTCCAAGGCAACCAAAAAGGACATCCCTTGACCCGTAATAATTACGGTTCAGGAATGTCCTTTTTCGCTACTTAACAGTAAGAAACCTTAAGTCCAGTCTGTTCCAACACATAAGCCTTTATCTGATTATACGTTGCCTTTCCTTTGAACTCTGATAAATCCATATTCTCTTAAGAGAAGTCAACGTTCACTTTTCTACTGTCGACCAGTCTCCGTTCCACTTCGGTCCGCGCTGAGCAAAGGTCCACCGGACCTTTAGCGCCCTTGGAAAGTAAGACAACAGTCTCGACATTTGCGGTCCAGGGGAACTGGTCCACGGCCACGGCCTTGTCCACGCGGTAACCGTTCTCCAGAAACACTTCCAGATCCCGCACAAGGCTGGTGGGTTTGCAGGAGATGTAGACAATATGATCCACGCCGTAAGCAATGATCTTCGGCAGTGCCTTGGGGTGGATGCCGTCTCTGGGGGGATCCAGGATGATCATATCCGGCTTCTCTTCCACTTCGTCCAGAACCTTCAGTACATCTCCGGCGATGAATTCGCAGTTATCCAGTCCGTTGGCAGCGGCATTTTTCTTTGCTGCCTCTACGGCTTCCTCCACGATTTCCACGCCGATAACCTTTCCGGCCGCCGGTGCCATGAGCTGTGCGATGGTACCGGTGCCGCTGTAAAGGTCGAACACAGTCTTGTCACTGCCGCCCAGGTCGCCCACATAATCTCTTGCCGTCTGGTACAGTACCTCCGCACTGTAAGAGTTGGTCTGGAAAAAGGAGAATGTGGAGATCTTGAATTTCAACCCCAGCAGTTCCTCATAAAAATACTCCTGTCCGTATAACAGCTCCGTACGATCACTCTGCACCACATCTGCAATGGAATCATTGGTAATATGTAAGATTCCTGCGAATTTTCCGGCTAGCTTCCTATCCTGTTCCAGGGAAAGCAGCAGATCCTTAAATCCTGTGATCAGCGCATCCACATCCAAGCTTCCTTCCACCGCCGTCTCTCCCTGCCAGGGATCCTGGGAGGTCGTCACCAGTGCCACCAGAATCTCTCCGGTGCGGGATGCCTTACGTACCAGCAGGTGACGTAAGTACCCCTCATGGCTCATTCTGTGGAAAAAGCTTACCTTCGCCCGGGCAAAGTAATCTCTCACTGTCTGTAAGATCAGGCGGTAATCCGCATCCACGATCTCACAGTCCGCTACGGTCACTATATCGTAGAAGCTGCCTCTCTTATGCATGCCCAGCGCCAGCGGTCCGTCCTTGTACTCGTCTCCGAAGGAAAATTCCATCTTATTACGGTATTCATAAGCCTTCGGGCTGCCCTTGATGCCCTCAAAAGCCCAGGCTTCCTCCTGCTTGTTTAACACACTGTCCAGCAGGCGTTTTACCTGTTCCTCCTTGACTTTCAGCTGTTCTTCGTAAGGAAGAGACAGATAGGTACATCCGCCGCACAACCCAAAAAGGGAACACGTCCGGCCGGTTTCCAGAGGTGACTTTTCCGTCACCTCCAAAAGCCTTCCTTCCGCCTTCCCTTTGCGCACTTTATTCACCGAGAACTTGACTTTCTGTCCGGGCAGGCTGTTCTTGACTACAGCAGTCTCATCTCCCACACAGACGATCCCTTTGTTGGGAAAATCGACCCTTACAACAGATCCTTCATATACCTGTCCTTTTTTCATGGGTTAGTTCTCTCCTTCATCCTCGAAGAAGTCGTCATCATCCTCTTCCACGTCATCTGCTTCATCTTCGAAGTCATCCTCGAAGTCTTCCAGATAATCCTGTGCAAAGAAGAAACGGTATACAGCATAAGCCACTGCTGCAACAGCTACTACGGCGCCGATGATGGCCAGTACCCATAACAGGATATTGCGTTCCTTCTTCTCTTCTACTTCCTTGCCCAACAGCTTGTTAAGCTTCTTCAGTTCGCTGACTTTCAGCTCATTTAATTTGTCAAGATCTACCAGATTTTCAATTCTGTTCATATTATTTACCTGCCTTTCCTGCATCTATTCGTATTTATGGATGCAAAGCATTTTGTTTTCATTCCTTTATAT
>ENA-OZLH01000359-OZLH01000359.1-human-gut-metagenome-genome-assembly--contig:-NODE-359-length-25059-cov-5.122860_pt1 | contig 25059 bp, 6 predicted proteins | sample MGYA00244832_ERZ653776 | MGnify/ENA primary metagenome ERZ653776 (study PRJEB26926, sample SAMN06165218) | human gut metagenome | biome: ENVO:00009003; feature: ENVO:2100002; material: ENVO:00002003...
AAATATCGGTGTCGGTTGCGGAAATTCCTTTGGCGTATCCGCTTCCGAAAGAAATATTTACAATCGGCGGCGTACCTGCGCTGAAATGCAGGAATTTTTATCTGACTTTTGACGGGGGATATCCCGAAATCGGCGACGAAAGCGCGGCTGAGAGCGTTTTAAGCGTGATATTAAACGGCAAAAACGGCGTGATATATCCGCTTTGCGATAAAAATGCGAAGTTCAAGGCGATGCTGAACGAAAAGTATCCCGACGTAAAGGTTTACGAATTTCCCGAAGAATTGTGGTGGGTACTTGCGTTAATGGCAAAATCGTCGCTCAAAAAGGCGGGGTTGACGGCAAAGACCAACATAAAGACGCTTTACAAAAAAGACCTGTACGAAAACTACTTTTTCGACGATGCGGAAGTAAGAAAGGCACTCGGCTACAAATAAGAGTTTGATTGCCGAATAATGAAAAATGCCCGAAAAGTGTCCCGTTGACACGGATCGGGCTTATTTTTGCCGTGAAATGTGTCAACAAGACAGATAATTTGACATAATATTGCGCTGCACGGCGCAAACTGCGCTTTTGAAATCACGTTATCGGGGGCGATAACGCTCACTCTTATGCTTGTTTGCGCCTTTTCCCCACGGGTACACAGTATCCCGCGGGGACCCCGTTTTTACGCTCGCAATGACATAAAGTGTGTTGCACGGAAGGAATCGAGTATAGGGCGTTTTGCAATGACATAAAGTGCGTTGCGCGGAATTGCATAAAATGCGTACGGAATTTTTGTTTTTGTTGGTTTTTGCGACGAAATTTGGCGTTTTTTACAACTGTCGCAAATTATTTTGGTTTCGTTTGCGGTTTTTAACGCTCGGAAAACACAACATATTGTGGTCGGAAAAATTTTGGAAGATTTTCGGTATTTTTCGTAGAAAAAAGTAACAACATTGTATTGACGGCAGGCATTTTTTCTTGTAGAATATAATTATCTATATATGTGAAATTGTGCAGGCCACGTTTCACGCACGCATATATATGCGCATAAGGAGGCTATTATGAAACGCAACTCGATTTACAAGAAAGCGTTAGTGCTTGCGGCGGTGCTCGCCCTTGCGCTGATTCTTCTCGTAGGTTGTGGGCAAACGACGAGCGGGGATTCCAACCTCAATCAGTTCGTTAAGCCCGACACCGGTTCGCAACAGCAGACCGAAACGGTAAAGACGGCATTGTCCGGTAACGCGGCACGACAACTGTTGCTGACCTCGATTATCAACGCAAAGACGGTCGAGCCGAACTCAAGGTACATAACGTTCTCGTTCGCACCGTACGTTTACGTCGAAAAGGAAGGCAAGACGGATAAATACACCGTCAAAGTCAAAGGTTCCATCGACACTCTCGGCGGACGCGATGACAAACAATATCCCGTCAACGAAAGCGTAATGACCTTTGAAGTGCTGAAAGAAAGCGCCGACCTTACGGCGGTTGTCCTTGGCATTTACGCAAAGGGCGGCGATATGTATATCGACTTCAACGACTATGCAACGGGCAAGGCGGTGCATCGTTACTACGTGTCCGATTCGGATATCGCATACGTAGTGGGGCTTTTCAAGGATATTCTCAACCAACTGAAAATCGAAGAAGTGTTGACGGATTACGACCTTGGCAGCCTTATTAACGACGCAGGCGTTAAAAACCTTATTTCCACCATTTTGGGAACGGACAGCGACGATAAACTCACGCTGTTCAATATCCTGCTTTCCCTTATTTCCGAAAGCGGCAGTTACTCTGTAACGAATGCCGACGGTTCGGTCGATCTCGTGATGCCCACGAAACTCAACGCGATTTTCACGAATAAGACCTTGCTTGAACAAGTCGGCAACGTCGTCAACGGCTTGCTGGGCGGACAATCCGACATTATCAAAGGCGTCGTCAACTTCCTTGTCGGCGATATTTTGTCGGGCAAAAAGACGCTTAACACGGCGCTTGTCGCGAATATCAGCAACAACCGTTTCCAGAAACTTGCATTGAACGTCGTCAGCACGAAAGGCGGCGTCGACAAGACGATGGAACTTGGCATAGGCGGGCTTTCCAAATCGGCGGACTTCGCAAACGAAGTCAAAAATTCCATGCCCGAACTTGTCAAAGCGGACAGGAAGAATTACAGCTTCACGACGCTCAGTGCCGACCTTAACATAAATCTCGACATTGCAAAACAAGAGTACAGCATCGAAAACATCGACGGCGCCGTTGGCGGCGCGATTGCCAAAGCCCTTGAAGGCATTACCGGCACGGAAATTTATAAAAAATCCGATGCTATTCAGATTCTCGAACCGCTCCAAATCAGCCTCCATCTCAAATTGCGTGCGGAAATCAACCTTAAAGATAACAAGAAAACCCGTGCAGTCATCGAACTGAACGGAAAAGATAAGAAAGGCAACGACAGGACCTATCTCGGTCTTTACTACATCGGCGCGGACAACGCGCTTTATGCCGATATGTCCGGACTCGGCGGCGGCAAAGCGATGATCCCCGATATCAACCTTAATCAGATTCTGAAAGACCTTATCGCGGAGAAAATCCCCGAAATCCCCAGCATAATGGAAATTATCGGCGGCAAAGGTTCGGGCGCGGCATCGGGCGACGTCATTAACGCAGGGCTTATCGAAGCGGTTCAAACCGCAATGGATAACGGCGAACTTGTCGTGACGCACTACGGTCTTGCGGCGGGCGACGAAGATTCGGCTGCTGTCGAAGAAACGGCAAGCCTTGACATCATGGCGCTTATCGGCTGCTTGAATATCGTCAAAGGCGACTCGACTCCGCTCACGGTGGAAAGCATTTCCGCAAGCCTTACGAAAGACGTAATCGCAGGTCTTATGGGCAAACTCGGAATGAAACTTCCCATTGACCAACTTGACCTTAAAATTTACCAAACCCGTGAAGATTATCCTCAGGGCGAAGAAGGCTGGAAAATCGACGTCGCCGTCAATATGGCGACCGAAGAACGCGGACAAATTCTCGGCGCGAACGTCGGTTTGTTCCTTAACTACGGCAACCCCGATCCTTCGCTTGACGGATATCTGGAAGGCAAGGAATTCAAGAGCGCCGAAGAAGGTGGCGAATATATCAACGCCGGTAAATTAACCTACAAAGACGGCGAATTCGACTTTGACCTGTGGGTAAGTATCGGGCTGGAACTCGAACTTGAATTCAACATCAGAGAAAACAGCGTACTTGACCTTTCCGCACTCGGAAAGCTTTTGTACAATCTTGCGTTGAAAGTGCAGTCTCCCGACGGCGTCAATGCGAAATTCAACCTTAAAATCAACGCCAACGCCAACGTAATGGCACTTGTAAACGCGATTAAGAACGGCGCGGACGTTGCAACGATCCTCGGCGCAATCGACGCACGCATCGACATTACGACGGGCGAAGGACAAAACGCAAAAACAGCCGTATTGCTGCTTGAAGACGGCATGCTTTATCTCAACAGCAGCGACGGCGAATTCAGAAATTATAAAATCAATATTCTGGAAGCCCTTGGCGGAAACTTCAAACTTTTCGGCAAAGACGTTTCGGGCACCGGCAGCGCACTCGCATCGGGCGAAGGCGATACAACCGAAGGTGAAGGCGGCGACGCTCCCGCAACCGAAGAAAAGGCGAAGTTCGATATCGTAGGATTGCTTCTTGCAAACATTAACTGCATTTCCGTAAACCGCGACAGACTGGAAGTTGCGATTGCGGATACGCTTATCACCGCGCTTCTTAACGGTCTGGGCGTCGATACGGAAATCGTGAAAGGGCTTAATTTCTCAAACAGCGGCACCGCGATTTCTCTGGAATACGACGGACTTAACCTGTCGAAACTCTGGCTGAAAGCAAACGTAGGCATTCAGCAGGGCGACAATGCGGCGCTCGGTCTCGGACTCGGTCTCGGACACATCGTGCTTACGGTCGGTAAGCGCAACCTTGCCGCACTTGGCGAACGTAATATTCTGGAAGACAAATATCAGGATCTTCTGAACGGCGGCAACGTATATCTCGGCCTCGGCGCGGAAATCGACGTCGCGCTTGACGACGAAACTTATGTTCTTGAAGACTTGCTGGGCGCGCTTGTCGCGAACTTCGCGCTTGGCACGACAATCGACATCAAGGACGAAATCAAGGGCGGTTTGACCTTCAACATCGTTGCGGATATCGACATTTCCAGCAAGCCCGACCAGAACGATTCCCGTATTCTCATCGAAATCAGGAAAAAATCGAACAAAAAAGTCTTCCTTGGTCTTTACTATGACCAGAAAACCACGACGCTGTATCTCAAAACGGACGACGGCACGATTATTCAGCCCGTCGCGTTGAAATTCGACCTTATCGGGCTCCTTGAAGGGCTTATCAACAAGGGCGACGGCACGGCGTCTGCGGACATCGACTTGTCCGAACTCAACCCCGTAATTCTCCTTGGCAACAAAGGCTTGCAGATTCAGGTAATGACGGGCATTACGAAGCTTCTTGTCGGCGTGCTTGTCGGCGATATGAACGATTATATCGAATACAATGCGGGCGCAACGAGCTATAAATACTACGCTTACGACGCAAACACCGATTATACGATTTTGCAAAACGCATATCCTTTGGCAAATCCCGTCGGACAAAAAGACCTGTATCAGAGAAACGTCGATAAATATGTTTATGAAAACGGCGAATTCACGCTTAATAACGATTACGTCGGCAATGACTTCTTCGTAAAAGCGAAAGAAGGCAACTTCTTCTACGTATTGAAGGACAATGCTACGGGTATCGACGAAAAATACTTTGAAAAGAACGCAGACGGAACTTTGAAAGAGTTTGCAAACTCCGGCAGAACGTTCACGCTCATCGACGCTTCTAATAAGGATATATACGCGAGCGCGCCTAAATACTATCAATCTGAATTCAAACGTGCGGACACTCTCATGTTCGATATGGATAAGGACGTGATGGAATTTACGAAAGGCTTTATCCCCGCGTACAACAAGACAAGCGGTCTTACCACCTACGTCAAAGTGGACGCTTCCAGACAGGAAGTCGCTCTTTACGAAGTCTTCACGCAAGGCTACACGATGAAAGACGTCTTTGACGAAAACGGCAACCCCACGGGCGAAACCAAGAGAATGGAACTTAAACTGCCCGAACTCGGCGCATCCATCGTCATCGGTAAGATCGAAGACGGCGACGTGTCCGTGGTCGCAGGCGGCACAAAATTCAGTGGTATCGGCATCGGTATCTTCATCATGAGAAACGGTCAGTCCGATCCTCACGGCGTTCATTACGTAAAGATCGCGGCAGACGAAACCTATACCGGCACGAGATATAATCTTGTCGACGGCACGTATCAGGAAGCGGCAGACGGCGAATATAAGCAGGTTGCAAACACCGCCGCAAACGTCGCAATCAAACTCGGCAACATTCAGCTTTCCGAAAAAACGTTCAAGGAAAACTACGGAGTAACCTTTGAACAGTTCATCGACGGTCTGCAAAACGAAAACCTTCCCCAAGCGGACGCAACGAATATTGCGGACCTTACCGTATACGTCAACGTGGAAGCGGGCATCGAAATCGGTGCAATCAAGACGGCTGTGGGCGGCGACACCTGGGCGATCGGCGGCTTGCTTTCGGGCATTGTCGGCGGCAGCGATAAAGATCCCAGCGCGCTTGCAAACTTCCTGAAATCGTTGCTCATTAAGTTCAACGTTCAGGACGAATTCAAAGACGTAATCGGTCTCAGAATCGCCGGCAACGTGAACCTCGGCGCGCTTTTAAGCGGCGATACAAAAGACACGATGCAAATCGTCAAGGCGCTTTTGATGAAGAGCGACCTTGCGGTTGAACTCACCGACGGCTATCCGTGGGAAGCGAAGAAGACGGTTGTCGGACTTTACGTTACGGAAGGCACGATTTACATCAACATCGACGGCGAAAAGACCATCAAAGACACCAAACTCAAAATCGGCGTAGATAAAGTCCTGGGTATGGTGGGCGGCGCGTCCACGGGCGCACTTGCATCGGCGGATCTCGGCGTTGAAGGCATACTTTCAATCGTCAACAACATCGTCAAAGAAATCAGCATTTACAGAAACGACGAAGCGTCGGGCATGACGATTTCTCTCAGCAAGAACATGCTGGGCGCGATTCTGCAACTCGTTGCGGACATCGACGGCGTTGACCTGAAACTCAACGAAACGAACAGCTTTATCGAACTTAATACGAAAGTTACGGATAAAAAACCGTACCTTCTGAAACTCAGCGTCGGTATCGACCCCTTGGTACTCGGCATTGCTCTTGGCGGATTGAAGATCGGTCTTGCGGCAAACAGCGACGTACTTAAAAACCTTAACAAAGCCGACTACAAAGGACTTTCCGAAATCGAAACCATGGCGCTTGACGTCGAAATCGGCGTTGACCTTGGGCTGAAACAGGGCGAATTCCCCATCGGCAAACTTGTTTCCGGCATTTTGCAGGCAACGGGTACCGACCTTGAATTCCCGCTCAATCTCGATATTCAGAACGAACTTGACCTTGACCTTCGCGTAAGGCTCGCGGGGAACATTAACCTGAAAGAATTCGGTAAATCCGACCTTATGTTGCAGGTGAGAAACGCAGCCCCCGGCAAAGAAAAGACCATACTCGGCTTGTACTTCACGTCCGAAAACGACGTGCCTTGTCTGTACGTCGAAACGCAATTCTTCAGCCAGAGCGCACCCGTAAGAAGCAAGGTTGAAAACTTTGACCTGCTCGGAAGTCTGCTCGGCAAGACGGTCAGCGGCGTTGTGGAATACCTTGGCGGAAAAGTCGAAGGCACAGGCGCTGCGCTTGCGTCCGACGACGGAGCCACGACAAACGAGGCGGAAATCATTCTGGAACTTGCGTCAAAGAGCATTCAGGTGAAGATCGCGGAAGAAACCGTGAAAGGACTGCTTGAAGCGCTTGTCGGCGACAAGGTCGGCGACGACATTATCGAAATCATCAACGGTCTGGGACTCTCCGCAGAAGTCGCGGTGAACCTGAAAGACGCAGACAAACCTTTGCTTTCGGTCGTTGCGACGTGCTCGTATCTTGACCTTGGTATTCTTGTCAATAAGGTAAATCTCAGCACCCAAAAACAAGATATCTTCGGCACGACACTTTCGGGCAACACCTGGACAAAGACAGAAGACACAACGAAGAGTGCGCTCGGCGTACAATTCGGCGTTGAATTGAGTTACGATATCTCAAACGGCAAGCATAGTCTTGACGCAATCCTTAGCAACGTCGCGTCGGCAGCGGCTTTCGAAAAAGACGCAACAATGGCAACCGTCGGCAGCATACTGAAAGCGGTATCTCTTGACGCGATTATCAAAAACACGCACGGTTCAATCGGTATCGACGTCGTACTTAACGTCAAATCCGAAAAAATGACGGAGTATCTTGTGCCCGCAGGTCAGGCTCTTTACGAACTCATAATGGGCAAACTCGGCGCGGAATACACTGCCGGCGAGGAAAAATACGATCCGCTCACGCTCCTTAATATGGTTGAAGCGTTGATTAAGATCAACCTTAACGGCAACCCCGTTTTCGTGAGCTTGAAGGACGGCTACGTTTACGTTTCGCTTTCGGCAGTCGGCGGCGACAACTTCAAAGCGTCGCTTAAAAACATTATCGACCAGATCAAGAAGACGACGGGCAGCGGTTCAAGCGCGCTTGCGACGGGCGAAGGCGACGGCGAAGACAAAAAGGATGACAAGAAAACAGATTACGTGCTTGTCAACAAGATTTTGCAAAATCTGCTTGCAAGCGCAAGCATCAGCGATACGGGACTTGACCTTGCTCTTGCTCCCAACCTGATGAACGTATTGCTTGAAAACGTTGTTGCGAAACTTCTTGGCGACACGTTCGGGTTCAACGACGACGTGAAAGCAATGTTCACGCTCAGCAGCCCTTATGCAAAACTTTCGGACGGCAAAGCTTCGGTCGACGACGTCCTTTACACTGAAAAAGTCGAAGAGCGTTTCGTCCGTTATAATGCGGCGTTCGAGTCGCAACAAGGCAGCGAACAATACTTCTTCGACGCGGAAGCAAAAGTTTACAGAAAACTTTATAAAGCGGACGCCGTTGACGCGACGAAGTACGTCGTTTACACCGGCGGCGAAGTCCAGACGTTGTATTATCTCTCCGACGCGGACGAATACGTCGCGCTTACCGCGGAACAGTTGGCGGCAGCCAGATTCGTGAAGTACACACACACGAGTTATCTTGCGGTGTACGATTCCGCCGACAAAGCGACGAGAAACGTCGTGAAAGCGGCAGGATTCGTCGCGGGCACGACGGTTTACGACGCGAACGGCAACCCTGTCGCGGAAGATAACCTTTTCGTCAAAGTCAAACACAGCGGCATCGGCTGGACAAAAGACAACGGCATAAGCATCGACCTTGTGTTCGACAATCCGAACACGACGAAAACCCCCGATTTCAGCATCGGTCTGGGACTTGACGCAACCCTTGTTTTGCAGGGCGAAGCGATTGAAGTTATCCCGTACTTTGTGAAGAAAGCGGGCGCGACAGCTCTTGACAATCAGGAAGTCAAAGGCTACTTCAAGGAAGGCACGGCTTTTGTCGAAATTCCCGTTGCGGAAGTTTACACCGGCACGAGATACGACAAAGACGGAAACGTTGACGAAAACGGCAAGTTCAGAAAAGAACTTGTTGAGGGAACGGAAGCCGAGCACGACCTTGTCCTTATCGGCAATATATTCCCGGAAGTATCCGAAACCGTCGGCGATGAAAAGATTTATCTCTCGATGGAACTCGGGCTGACTCTTTCCGGAACGAAAGGCACAAACGACAGTATTCTTGACTTTGTCGCAGACATTATCGACGTCTCCAACCGCACCAGCACGACGATGAAATACGTCGAGTTTGCAGAAGGCGAAGATAAGGCAGGTTACGAAGGTCAAAGATATTCCAAAACCGGCGCAATGTCTTATGCACAGGATGTAAACGGCACGTTCAAGCGTGGCGCGTACTACCTTGCGGAAACAGGCTACGTCGGCACGAAATTCGTGAAAAATACGGACGGCACGTTCACGATTGACAACGCAAACGGCACGTACAAATTCGTTGGCGACGATTCGGCAAAGACTTACTTCCCGATCCTTCCGGAAGAAACCGAAACCTATCCTGCCGACAAGAAGTACAGAGAAGACGGAAAAGGCTTTGTGACCGACGCTAACGGCGATTTCAAGGCGGGCGAATACTCTGTAACCGACAGAACGAAAGGCGGTGCAAAATTCCGTCTTAACGCAAAAACGGGCAAATACTTCGTCTATGAAGCCACCGGCATAACCCTTTACAAACAAGGCAACTACTACGAAATCGACAAAGACGAACTTGCAACGTTCAAGGGCGTCAGATTCGACTATGACAGCGTAAACAAAGTCGCAACCGTCAACGCTTCCGGCAAATATCAATTCGTCGCGGAAGAAGGCGCGTATTATCCCGTGCTTGAAAACGATGGCTACACCGGCAAACTGTATCGTGTGTCCGAGGCGTCAACCCCTGATAATACGATTTATATCGAAGACGTGATTTACAAATTCACCCCCGCGTTCACCGGCAAAGACCTGAGAGACCTTAACGCTCTTGCGAAGCTCCTTGTCAGCATCGGCGAATTCGAGGCGGAAGCGCGTATAAAAGTTACGGTCGGCGCAAACGTTGCGGAACTTGTAAAGGCGTTGTCCAATACCGCAAACATCGATATTGCGGAACTTCTGAAACATGTCGAACTCGCAATCGAGTCGCTTGATTCCAAAGGAACCGTCAAAGGCGGTATCTATCTGTATAACAGTACGTTATATATTAAATATATCAATACAAGTCGCGGTATCTTCTCGATGCCCGTGTCCGAACTCTTCGGAGCAATCGCGTCTGCAAGTGCGGAAGAACGCATGCCTTACGAAGCGGCAATGCTGCAACTGTGGGTTGGCGAATTTATCAAACTCAACGGCGTGTACACGACGGGTATCGCGGTTCAGGCAACGACAAGCCTTGTCGAAACGCTGCTTGAAACCTTGCTCGGCTTTGACAAAGGCACGATAAACCTTAAAGCGTTCGGCGCAGTCGGCGTGGAAGTCACCATCGTTACGGCGTCTCCCATCTTCCCCGAAAACGCGGACGGCGAAGTTTACGTAAAGAAAGCGTATGACTTTGTAGCGCTCGCGGACGGCGAAGTTTACGACGGCGAGAAGTACGTATTGCTTGAAAACGGCGAATACGGCGAAATCGCAAATGGCAGCGAAGATAAATTCAGCGGTCAGACGCTGTATAAACGCGTTGCAAAGGCGGAAGCAGACGTGTCTTATGTCAAACTTTCGGAAGCCGGTATTCTTTCGGATTGCGAAGGCTATGATTCGGCATACGCGGAAGCATTGACCACAAGATATACGAAGGTCAACGGCATTTACGAAGAACTGAAATTCGGCTTCGACTTCGATTCGTTCGGTATCGGCATCGGGCTTAAAATCGGCCGCGTCGGGTTCAACCTTAACATCGGCAAAATCGATATCGGATTGATTGACGGAACACAGTCCATCGTGCCCGACGAAGTTAAGAACGCGCCCATCGCACAAGAAACGGTAATCGACCTGAGCCTTGAAGTAAATCTCGGCTTGGAATTCATGGATAAAAACACCAATGCGACGACAGGATTCGACATCGGTAAATTCGTCGATAATCTCGGCGTGCTTACGGGTGTGACGCTTGGCGAAGACTGGCTGAAACTCACGGTGCCCGAAGGCGGCGCGGAAGTCAGATTGTCGCTTCGCGTTGCGTTGGCGCTCAACCTTACGAACGTCGACCACTCGGTTGCCGCAATCGAAATCGTCGGTCAGATCTTTGAAAACGGCGTCAATATCAGCGAAAACGGCGGAAAAATCCTTATCGGCGTTTACTACAAAGACGGCAACGTCCTGCTGAAACTCGACGGACTCGGATTTGACAATATCCGCATTTCGGGGCTCAGACTCAGCGATTTGCTGGGCGGCTCGAACGGCGTCGAAATCCTTAAAAAACTGCTTGGCGGCAGCGGATCTTCGTCCGCGCTTGCGTCCGAAGTCAACTTCACGGTTGTAGGAAACGACGAATTCGGTTCGCCGGCGGCTGCGCTTATCCTTGACAGCAACCGCATTGCGGTTGAAGTCGGCACGCTGTTCATCGAAAAACTGTTGGGAATCGCGGCGCTCGGTCTTGACGAAAACACTCAAAAACTCCTGGGCGGGCTTAACCTGAAAGCACTTGTCGAAGTCAACTTCGGCGAGAAATTCGTCACGGCGGAAGAAAGCTACACCGGCACGAAGTACGCACTCGACATCGAAACAAATAAATATTATATCGACGAAAACGGCACGTTTAAGCGAGAAAGCAACATTTCGCTTAAACTCAACGCGGAAGCCGCAGAACTTCTGGGCATAAACGTTGCGGTCGAAAATATCAAGATCGGCAATACGGGCGTTGAAGAACGAGTCAAAGCAATCGATATCAACGATTACGTCGAATTCATCGAAATTCTCTTTGGAACGGAGAAAGACGAAAACGGCAACGAAATCGTCGACGCAAACGGCAAGCCCAAAAAGAAGATAGTCGGGTTCGAGCCGAAACTGGAAGCACTCACCTTGTCGCTTGACCTTGACCTTGGCGCAATGTTCACCAACGGTATGGCGATGGGTAGATCCATTCTCGACAGCGAAGGCAAGACGGTTCTCACCAACGTATCGTCGGTCGGCGCAATCGGAAACGGCAACATGGGTATCCGCGCGTCGGTCAAACTTGAAATCGCCTTTGCGGCGCTTCTCAACAAACTGCAACAAGGCTTCGATTCGTCGGATATTTTCGCGGCGATCGAACAGGCGTTGCCGCTCGTAAAAGCGCAAATCTCGATTTACGCACAATCCGACGGCGACGAGCTTATCGGTATCTACGTCGCGGACGGCAACGTATACCTGATGCTTGACGGACTCGGAATGCCCAACATCAAAGTTACCGGCGAATTCCTTATGGATATCATCAGGACGGCAACGGGTTCGGGCACCGCGCTTTCGTCGGACGAAGCAACCGCATCTGTCGAAACAAGTCAGATTATCGATATCGTAAAACAAATCGTCGATGGCATAAGCGTTGGAGGAAAGGCTTTGAAAGTCGCGTTCCAGAACGACTACTTCGCAAAGCTTGTCGACGCATTAGTGTCGATTGTTCTGAACAAGGAAGGATTCAAATATTATCAAGACGTATTGCCCGACGTGCCGACCGATGTCGCGTTCAGCGGACTTACGATAAACCTTGCCGGTATCGAAGACAAGTACGAGCCTATTTACCGCAAGGACGGCAAGTACTATTTCGACGCAGGATGCACAAGCCAATATTACGGCATGGTATTCTTCAAAAACACCGTAACAAATCATATCGAACTGTTCAGTGAGAAAGAATACGTCAAACAATTCGGCGAAGTTGACGAAACGACGATGTTCTATCGAAGCACCAGAAACGGTCTTGTGGAACTCGATCTCGTCGCGTACTCGACGCACCTGAAACTTGCCGTCAATATGCCCAAACTCGGCGCACAGAAAAACATTATTTCTTCGCCGGAAGTCGCAGGCGTAGCCTTTACGGAAGCAGACGAAGTTACCGGCGTCGCGCTTGGTCTGAAAGGTCAGGTCAAGATTGACAAGCAACCGGGCATCGCTCTTGCAAACATTCTGAGCGGCGTTGTCGGCGACCTTGAAACCAAACTCGTCATCGAAGAAGATATCGACATTCGTTTCGCAATCGAAGCGGCGGTCGGCATCAAATACAGCCTGAAAGACAAGAGCTTTGCGCTGAATGCGGTCGATCTCAGAATTTCCCTTACGAGAGTCGACGCGACGTTGGGCAACGTACCGCTTGCGGTTCTTACCTACATCAGTTCGGAAGGCACGCTTTACGTTGACGTATCGCACTTCTTCCAGAAACAAAACGCGGGTAACAACAAGAACCTCGGTATGCTCAAAATCACGGGCGTAAACGTGCTTGACCTTATCAACGGACTTCTCACGGGCGAAGGCTCGGCGACTTCCGTTGCGCTCGGTTCGACCGACGCGTGGGTTGAAGACGAACAACAACCGTACACCTACGTATATTACGAAGCAAACGCCATTAACTCCGCTGCGCCTGCAAAGTTCGTGAAAGTCGCACAGTTGAACGATAAAGACAAGCCGAGAATGGTTTACAGAAACTACACCGGTGCTATTTCCGCCGAATATAAGACGGAAAGCGGCAAAGACTTGTACGTACGCGACCGCGCAAACAAGGATACGGGCTACACGCTGCTCAGCGCGGAAAACGCAGAAAAGTTCAGCCACAAAGCGAAATACACGTATGAACAGGCGATGACTTATACGAAGCTTACCGACTTGTACGTAATGAACGCGGGCGGCACGTACGAATTGGCGAAAGGCGATGCGGACGTATCCGCGACTGCGCTTTACCAGAGAGTCATTGAAAAGTACGTCTCCGCGGACGAAACAGTCGCGGCGGACGACAGATATGTACAAAACGCCGACGGCACGTACACGCAAAACGCAAACGGCACCTTCAAAGCGGTTTACAAATTCGTGAAAGTGTCGGATGGCAGCGCGTGGTATATCGAAGAATACAATTCGGAAACCTGCAAGTACGAATATAACGTATACGACCCGGCAAACCCCGACCACAACGCACCCAAACTTTATCACTACGACGAAACCGAGAAGAAGTACGCAGAAGGCGCAGGCGAAGGCGGCGCGAAGTCGTACGTCAAAGTGCCTGTTTACAGCATTTCGGCGGTCTGGGCTGATCTCAGAAACTATGGTATCGCCGACAACGTTGCGGGTTATGACGTGGCAAGCAACGCAAAAGTCAATATCACGGGCAAAGCGATGCTCGGTCTTATCGGCGGCCTTATGGGCAACGCAGGTCTTGAAGACATTCTCGACGCATTGCTCGTAAGCGTCCATGCAACGAAAGATCCGTTCATCTTCGGCGCGGATATCGGCATCCTTGACGTTTACAACGATTACAAACTTGCGCTCAACGTAGGATTGAACATTTTCGGGTTCGACTTTGAAAAGAGAGAAGGCGCGGGCAACACCGACGGCAGCTATCTTGAATTCCTCGACGCCGAAAACACGATTTCGTTCAAGCCTGAAAACGCGAACAGTTATCGTCAATTTGCCGACGTCGACCTTAACCGTATTCTCTCCGCATCGGAAATCATGGACGTCCTTGTCGACAGCCTTGACTTCGGTAAGAGCGGAAAGATTTATCTGAACCTGTCGCTTGACGCGGATTCGTTCGCAAAAGATACCGGCGACAACTTCGTCCCGTGGGAAAAATACTTTGCGGCACTTCTCGGACTTAACGAAAACAGCGCAAGGGTATTGTATCAGGTGCTCTTCCCCGAAGACGAACTTGACGGAAAGGGCAATTTCAGCATCGACATCGCGGCGGCAATCGACGTGAAGAAACTGCTTGGCGGACTTATCGCAGGCACAGGTCTGAACCTTGAAGGCACGGAAATCCGCATTACGATCAATTCCGATACGATGTTGTTCTCGGAAGATTCGCGTAAAGACGGCAGCAAGATCGTCATCACCGCAATCGGTGAGGCGGACGGCATTTTGTCTGTCTTTATCGACAACAGCGGATACCGCGGAAAGGGCAAACACGTCGCAAAACTTGACCTGAACGCAATCCTCGGAACGGCGACGTCCAGCGCGGCATACGCAAGCGCGAATGAGAATACGGGACTTATCCCCGAAAATATCTTCGGCGTTCTGAACGCGCTCCTTGGCGAAGTACGTCTGGGCGGCGGCAAGATCGCGGTCGTTTTAAGAGAAAACTTCATCGGCGCACTTCTGAATACGCTGGTCGGCACGGATATTACGGAACAACAATCCCTTGTAAAGGGTGAAATCTATATCGACCTCAGAAACCTTGAAGTCGGCATCGAAATGATTCTCGGCGACGACAACTACGTTTCGGAAGGAGAACGCGACTTCTATATCGGACTCAGAATCGGCGGCATCAACCTGACTGCTCCCGACGGATTCGATATGACCGAATACACCTTCATCAAGAAGGCGGACCGCGCGAACTTCAAGAACATTAAACAACTGAAACTGGATATCAACTTTGAATCGGAATGGTATTACGAAGCGACCAATAAGACGGATGGCTTCGATATCAGTCCTGTCGTCGATATCCTTGAAACCATATTGAAGAAGGAACTCTTCCCCGACAGATTGTTGCAAGTCCTCGTAAAAGACGACAAGATCGACGCCGTTTACGCCACTGCGATAAGCGCGCACATTGACCTTGCGGACTTCAACAATATGAAACTTTCGGTTGAAATTTTCAAGTCGACCAGCGAAGAGCCCGTAAGAGAGCTTAAACTCGGCGTGTACCTTGACGGACAAAGCGTTTACGTTGATTTGTCGGGTTGGGGACTTCCCAAGATTAAACTTGGCGGTCTGAACCTTGGCAACACTATCAACGACGCATTGTTGCCGCTGCTTGATCAGTACCTTGTCGGCGACGACAACAAACGCGGCGGCGAGACGGCTGCTCTTGCAAGCAGCTACGTCGGAGACTACGACAAGAACCATATCGAGTATTCGGACTTCGTCGAAGCGGCAGACGGCAAATACGTGCTTGTCTATACGGAAAGCAACAGCGGCGGATACGTACTTGTCGACGGCAAATACGTGAAGTACAATGCAAAAGAACATGCAGACGCAACCCGCTACGCAAGAAAAGTTGAAGAATACGACATGGCGAACACGGCGCATCAGAACGTAACCCGTTACAACGTGAATAAGGGCGCGTTCAGATCAAGCTGGGGCAAGGTATTGTTCCCCGTTGCGTACGAAGAAGACGAAAACGGCGGATACGTCCTTATCGATGGCAAATACGTGCCGTACAACGCAGAACAACACGCAGGACAAAAGCGTTATAAGGAAGTTTCGGGCAACAAACCGTACATCTCGTTGCTTCTTGCAAACAACCGCTTCGGTTTCGGCATCAATGCAGACCTTATCAACAGCCTGCTTGAAACCATTCTGGGCGCGTTGAACCTTGATATTCAACGTCCCGACTTCGGCGACGCAGTCCTGCTGTTCGATTCCAGAAAAGATCTGAACGGCGACGGTTACGCCGACACGCAACTTGACCTTGCGGTGCAGGTCAACGACAATCTCTACTTCGGATTCCGCACGACGAATCTTGAAATCACAGGCAACTCCACCGAAGTAAGCCATGCCGAAAGAAGATATGCGGAAGTCGTAGGCGACGGAAAGGAATTCGTCACCGTATACGACATCGAAAAAGGCGAAATCGGTCTTGAAACGGTTGCGCTTGGCTTCAACGTACAGATCAGACAAAACTGCGTCGACAACGGCCAAAGCGACTTCGAGAAATACCTCGGCGTACTGCTTAAATCGCTTTTAGGCATCAACAACTTCACGCTGAACCTGCCGTCAAGCGGCGAAATCGGTTGCGACATCGACCTCAGAGTATCCCTGAACATTGCAAACCTTGTCAAAGCATTGCAGGGCGGCAACGTCGACTGGTGGAGCGATATCGAGTTGTTCCTTGACCTGAAACCCTTTGGCTACGACTCGTTGCTCACGATGTATAAACAGAAAGGCGACGCGGACGTTTACGCAGACCTTTCGGGCTTGTCCTTGTTCAAGGTCAAGATCATCGGTTTGCAGAGCCTTATCGGCGGACTTGTATCGGCGTCGGCAACCGCGCTTGCAAGCGGAGATAACGAGGTCGCGATTGCATCCGCATCGGGCGACATTGCAAAACTTACCATTATCCCGGGCAAAGTGGGCTTCACCGTCGAAATCGGCTGGGGCTTCATCGAAGGACTTCTGACGAGTCTACTCGGCGATACGTTGCACGTGGCAGACGGCACAGGCGAACTTGAGGGTTACAAGACCATCACCATCGGTGAAGGCGCAACCGCAACGGTCATTCCTTTGCCGAAGATGAATAACGACAGAGCATTGTCGCTTTCCATCAACCATGCGTCTGCAATGTACAACAGATCCTTGGAAATCGACCTTAGACTCGGTTTCAATAAGAACGACGAAAGCGCGGTCAACCTGAAAATCCACAACTTCGTGCTTACAAGCGGACAAGAAAAGTCGGCAAGGTACATCAGGTTCGGCGCGACGGCGGGCAATATTAACGAAGCCGGCACAGGCAACGGCGTACTTGACGCAATCAACGGCACCAATGCAAACGCGTTCTCTGGACTTGTGTTAAGCGACGCGAAAGGCATCAGCCTTGTGAATATCCTGACCGCGGTGATTAAGGGTATCGACCCCGACATCAGCATCTCGTGGAAAAAGAATACAAACCATTACTATACGAATAGCAGTAGAGAAAGCTACAACTCTAATCAATATGCAACAATCGAATTGTCGCGTACGAATAAGGGCACAACACACATGTCGGGTTCTAACGTCAAGACTTACGCAGGCAAGTTCCAGGCAAGGATTGACAACGACAAGGGACGTTTAATCGGTGCATGGTTGTTCAACAATCAGTTGTACATCGATATAACGAAGACGCTTGACGTCACGCTGCCGATCGGCGCATTGAGAAAGATGAAGGTTGCGGACCTTGACATTCTGGGACTCCTTGGCGGACTTGGCTCCGCATCGGCAACAAACGCCATGGCAAGCGACGGCGCAACCCCCGAAAAGAGCCTGAAAGACACGGTATCCGGATTTGTCAAAGGCGTCCAGGTCAACTGGTGGAACAACCAGTCGGTCGCAGGAAATCCTGTCGGCGACAAAGCGATTACGACAATCCGCGTCGACCTTAACGGAAAAGGACTTAACAACATTCTTGCAAATCTTTACTACCTGCTTTACGGTATGTACGACACGAACGCTCCCGCCGCGGAATTGTTCAGCGAAGAAGCGTTGTATCAGATGGTTTACACCGAAGGTCAGGACGTAACGCTGAAAGACGGCACGGTTGTGAAGAGCGTGAACGCTCACGGAAAATGCGTGTTCTATCTGCAAACGTTTGCGTCGAATATGATCGGCGAAATGGCAGGCATTCTCAAAAATATGCTTAAACCCGGCGGATCGTTCGGCGACGTTCTGAGAGAAATCCTTGGCAGATTGCTGCCGCTTCCGAAACTTGACGAAGCCGAAAACGGAAGACCGAGTTACGTCGAAATCGTAATCGACAAGAACCGTCTTAAAGACAAAAAGGGCGTTCTTAAACAAATCGCACTGGTGATTAATAAGGAGCGCACCGAAAACGACGGCACCACGATAACGGCGGTTGGCAACAACGACGACACTGCGGAAATCGTCATCAACCTTGACAGCAACGTCACGTTGCGCTCGGTATCGGCGGTAAGAGACTACAACACCAACAGCACGAGGCCCAACGAAGACTCCGGAAAGACCATAAACGTCGCGAACCCGTTCGATCCTGTCGAACTCACGACGGCGGCATTGAAATCCGCTGGTCTCCTTGACAGAGTCGCGGCAGACTTCTATGGCATTTCGGAATATGATTCGAAATCCGAAAAAGGCGTAAACGACTCTTATGCGGAACTCGGCGGAACGCCCATCGTCTGGGATACGTCGACAGCAAAACTCATTCCGGGCGAAGAAAGCGAAATCTGGGGCTATGCGCTTAACTACAAAGTGCAGAAAGTCAAAGTCAAAGTAAGCAACAGCACGGGCTTCCTGCGTCTGTTCGGTTACTTCAAGGCGGACGGCACGACGTTTGTCGAAACCAACAAGATTACGGTTGATCCGACCAAAGATCCGACAGGCACAGACAATATTTCGGCAGGCTTGCCCAGAATTATCGTAATCATGAGAAGGGACGGCGAATTGCAAGTTCTGTCCAGAGATTACGACAAGGATAAGCCCGGCACCGTCAATATCAACGGCACCGATTACACCGTTGACGGCAAGTTCAACTGGATTGACGAAGACACCGTCGAAGAAGGCGCAACGGTTGAAAAACTGTTCTGGTATCAGGTCGGTTACAGCTCTCGTATCCAGAAGAGCATAAAGGTCAAGTACAACAACGTCGATATCGTTTCGGGAAGCTTGCCGAACGACGACAAATTCGGAATTCTGAACGGCGGCACGGCATTTGACTTCACGCGCGAAAACTTCGATATCGTCGGCAACCTCGGACTCCCGTCCATTAAGGCAAGCGAAACATTCACGAAGAATGGCGACAAGTTCTCATACGTCGGATTTGACGGCAGCACGTACGAGTTCATCCCGGGCACCGCGCCTACGGATGAAACCGAACTTGCGGAGTGGAACAAGCACGCGCTTGGCGGCAACGGAACGTTCACAAGGTCGTTCAACGGCAAAGTGCTCCAAAGCGGCACGTACACCTACGTCGCTGCGGAAAGCACGGCGGCAGGCTTGCTTGACAGCCTTGGCGGACTCTTCGGCGGAAGCGGCGCGAATACGGACAGCGGCAAGTACGATCTCACGGTAACCGATACGGGCTACACCGGACTTAAAGAAATCACCGTAAAACTCGGCACAGGTAAGACGACTACCGTCGACGTGATCGAGTGGAACTACGACGACTTCAAGTACGATATGAGAAAACCGCAAAACGGCGCAAGCGGAAGAATCGTTGCGGTCATCAATAAGTACGAAATCAAACGTACGACAGGCTTGGTCGAAAAGACGGAAGTCGTGAACAGTAAGCAAGAAATCAGGCTCGACGTCGGTATCACGCAAGAATCGCTCAGCGCGCTTGCGGGCGGCGACCTTAAATTCAACCAGTACGAAGACGCGTTCGTATTAAGCGCGACGGGCGACTACGTCCTCGAAACAAGAGACGCGTTCATCCCGTACGACGAGACTTTGCACAAAGACCAGAAGCAATATGCGCTTGTTGACGGCACGTACGTTGATGATTTGACATTGGCGGCGGCGGACAACACCGCAAGATACGTCGAAGGCAAAGTTACCGGCTATGTTTACGACAAGTACGCAGACGGCAAACCCGCAGACAACAGGTATGCGATCAATATCTTCGACGCGGAAGAACTTTACGTCAAAGTTAAACATTCAAGTATTACTTCCGAGACGCAACAGTTCCACGTCGACGACTTCAAGTTCTATACCGACACGTTCACGGCAACCGACACGCAGACTCCGTTCACGATGTTCGTCGTGCCGGAACTCGGCGTAAAGACGGAACGTAATATCACCGTGAAAGCGTTGTACGACGTAAACGGCGCGTACGAACAAATCTTTGACATCAAAGTCGTCGTAACGCCCAAGGTCGCAACCAATGTCGTGTTGCTTATCGATAACGACCAAGTGATTGACAGAACATATCTTGAATCGACCGCGGAAGTCACCGTTTACTACAAGGACGGCACCGAAAAACAAGGACTTGCAAAAGACCTTATCCGCCTGACCGACAAAGAAATCGAGAAGATTGCAAACGCGAAAGATCATCTCGGCATAACTTACGGCACGGCAAGCGTGTTCAAGAAGGGCAGATACGAGCTTATTGCGGCGGGCGAAACGTACGACGGACAAAGATTCGACCTTGTCGACGGCAACTTCGTCGAAGCGACGGACGGCGAGTACAAGTTCGTTGAAGACGAAACATTCGTCCAAAACGGCGTAACGTTCGAAATCAGAGTGTTCAGCAAAAACTGAATAAATCAAAATTAAAATCGGCTCCCGAAAGGGAGCTGATTTTATGCCCGAAACGCTTTAATATTTCTTACGGTTGTGATAGAATAAGGCTATGAATTTTGAAATCACGGGATTAAACGCGCTTATGCTCGTCGCGCTGTGCCTGCCTGGTTTTTTCCTGACAAAGGCAAACGTGCTGAAAGAAGAACACATCAAAGGTTTTGCGGTGTTCCTTTTGTACGTGTGCAGCCCCGCGCTGTCGATATACAGCTTCCAGCAGTCGGAGTGCAACATGGAAATCCTGATAAACATCGGCATACTTTTGCTTGTTACGACGTTTATGCAGGTGCTGATAATGGGCATCGGCTTCCTTATCAACATAAAAACTTATAAAATCGACGGGGCGTCGCGCGTGGCGACCGTTGCGGCGGCGTTCGGAAACGTCGGATTTTTCGGCGTTCCCATATTGCAGGCGTTGCTTCCCGACCATCCCGAAGCCATGGTTTACAGCGCGGTTATGAGCGTCATGATGAACCTTATCGGCTGGACTCTCGGTATGTTTATGATGAGCGGCGACAGAAAACACGTTTCCGTCAAAAACTTCCTGATAAATCCGACGACGCTGTGTCTGCTGATTGCGTTGCCGCTGTTTTTCACAAACACGTCGCTCCCGAAGCCCGTCATGAACTTTGTGGAATTCTTCTCAAAAATGTCCACGCCCACGGCAATGACCGTGCTTGGCATGCGGCTGGCTTTCGTGAAGTTCAGGGATTTAATGGATTACAGGCAAGTCGTCGCGATTTTTCTGAAACTTATCGCGTTGCCGCTTATAACGTTCGGGATAATGTACGCGCTGCCTGTCGACGAAACGTTGAAAATCTCAACGTATATTCTGTCGTGCATGCCGCCCGCGGCAATCACCTTAAACTTTGCCGAGCTTTCAAATACGTCCCCGAAAACCGCCGCGAATATCGTCGTTGTCGGGAGTTTGCTTGTCGCGATAACGCTCCCGGTATTGTTGCTTATTGCATAGAAAATTATTGAAAAGTCTGAAACGTTGTGATATAATATATTAAAACGAAAATAAGGAGTCTTATTATGGCATTCAATTTTATAAAAAGACAACTCTTGAAGGTTATTGAATGGACAGACGAAACTCAAAATACCATTTTGTATCGTTTTGACGTCCCCGACAGATACGCGATTATGCGCGGCTCGCAGCTGACCGTCAGAGAATCGCAGGTTTGCATCTTCGTCGTGGAAGGCAAAATCGCCGACGTTTTCACGCCCGGCAGATATAAACTCGACACCGAAAACCTGCCGGTTCTTACGGCGTTGTACAGCTGGAAATACGCCTTTGAAACTCCGTATACCGGCGAAGTCTATTTCGTGAATACCAAACAATTCACAAATCAGAAATGGGGCACTTCCAATCCCATTATGATGAGAGATAAGGACTTTGGCGTTATCCGTCTGAGAGGCTACGGCATTTACAGCTATAAGGTTGAAGACGCGGTCAAACTCATGCGCGAACTTTCCGGCACGAACCAACAATTCCTGACCGAAAACATCGCTGACCAATTAAGGAAAATGATTTTGTCGACGGTCACTGACGTCATCGCCGAATCGGGCATTGCCGCGCTGGATCTTGCAACGCAGTACGACGAACTGTCCGGCTCCACGAAAGATAGACTTGCCGACAAATTCACCGAATACGGCTTCAAACTTATTGATTTCTATATCGAAAATCTTTCGCTTCCCGAAGAAGTCGAAAAAACTTTGGATACCCGCACGTCGATGGGCGTTCTGGGCGACAAGATGGGCACGTTCACCCAGTATCAGGCGGCACACGCTATGCGTGAAGCGGCAAACAATCAGGGTGCGGGCGGCTCGCTTGCAGGCGCAGGCATCGGTCTCGGCGCGGGACTTTCGATGGCAGGCGTTTTCAGCGAAGCGTTGAAGGGCGCAAAAGACGCTCCCGCGGAAGCAAAAACCAACACCGTAAAATGCACCAAATGCGGCGCGGACGTGAAAGCAGGCAGTAAATTCTGCCCCGAATGCGGCAACAAAATGGCGGAAAGTAGATTCTGCCCCGAATGCGGCGCAAAAGTCGGCGCAAACGCAAAATTCTGCCCGGAATGCGGCAAAAAACTTAACTGATTGACACACGATGCAAGGCAAAAAGGCTGACAAAAAAGTTGATTCGACCGACGTCGTAAAGTGCAAAACTTGCGGCGCGGATATGTACTTCGATATCGCGTCGGGCAAACTCAAATGCCCGTACTGCGATAATACCGTCGAGGCGAAAGCCAACGTTTTCGAGAACGAACACAACGTCGACGGCTTTGACGAAAGCAAACTTCGCCACGAAGACGGAGTCATTACTTATCAATGCCCGAACTGCCACGCAAAGTGCGAAATGCACGGCGTTTTCGACACGTCGGCAAAATGTCCGTTCTGCGGCGCGACCAACGTCTTAAAGGTTGACGATATCCCGGGACTTGCTCCCGACGCGATTCTTCCGTTCAAGATTACGCGCGACGTAGCGTCACAAAACGCACTTAAATGGATAAAAAAGAAACTTTATGCGCCGATTAAGCTGAAAAAGAGTTTCAAGCCCGAAAACCTGAACAGCGTATATTCGCCGACGTTCAGCTTTGACAGCGATACTTTCAGCACTTACAACGGGCGCCTTGGCGAATATTATACCGTGACCGTCGGCAGCGGCAAAGACCGCCGTACCGAAACCCGCACAAGATACTTCAACGTCAGCGGCACGTATTCGCAATTCTTCAACGACGTACTTATCGAGGTCAGCCCGAAACTTTCGCAAAAGGAATTTGAAAAGGTCGGCGGGTTCGATACCGATAACGCGGTCGAGTACACGTCGGAATATATCGCGGGACATTCGTCCGAAAGATACGACACGAGCGTCAACGACGCTTACGGCACGGCAAAAGAAAAAATGAACGCACGTATCAAAAGCGCGATTTTGGCGCAGTATCATTACGACGTGGTCGATTACCTCCACATCGACACAAGTTTCAACGACAGCACTTTCAAGTATATCCTTGTGCCTTTGTGGTGCAGCGGTTTCAAATACCGCGATAAGATTTACAACTATTTCGTAAACGGAAGGACGGGAAAAGCGGGCGGCAAAACGCCGATTTCCGTCTGGAAGGTTGCGCTCACGGTGGTTATTATCGCCGCCGTCATCGTCGGTGCGTATTTCGGCTTGAAAAGCGCCGGCATAATCTGAAAATTTTTTAACGAGGTGAATATAATGATTATTACTCCCGATACTTTAATTGGCGACATCATCGAAGGCGACGTTAATATCGAAGCCGTTGCAAACGTTCTCACAAGCGTTGGTATGCATTGCCTGGGCTGTGCAATCGCTCACGGCGAAACGGTCGGCGAGGCGGCAGAAGTCCACAACGTCGACGTAAACGAACTCATCGCGCGTCTTAACGAAGCGGCAAAAAAATAATGGCTGAATCAAAAGAAATCAAAGACAGGCTGTATGAACTCAGGACGTTTTCCGATATTTCCACGGCGGAAATGGCGGAAAAACTCGGCGTGACCGAAAACGAATATATCGCGTTTGAAAACGGCGAGGACGAAGCGCCGATATGGCTTGTTTACAAATTCGCGTCGATCGTCGATATCGAGCCGTCCTTTATCTTCACGGGGAAACAACCCACGAAAAAGTACGCCGCGGCAGTTTACGAAAACAAGGGCGAACGCGTCGAAAGGTACCCCGGGTATTCTTTCACGTCGCTTGCCGCCGATTTTCAGAACAAGCAGATGAAACCTATGCTTGTCGATATTTCCCCCACAGACAAGCCCGAGCTCGTGTGTCACGCCGGGCAGGAATTCAATTACGTTCTCGAAGGGCTTTTGAGAGTGGTTGTCGGCGACGAGGAGTTTTATCTGCATAAGGGCGACAGTTTGTATTTCGACCCGTCGCTTCCGCACGCGCAGATGGCAATGGGCGACAAACCCGCAAGATTTATCACCGTTATCAACGAGTAAAAATTACGACTTGTAATAAAAATAAACCGCCAAAAAGGCGGCTTATTTTTGTTTTAATGAAAACAGCCCAAGCCGAATACCGCGTACTAACGAATCGACTGGAATTTCGGCATAGACACCGCTTTTCAGGTTTGTCAGAATAACAAAGTCGTTAGATTTTTTGCTCGCTTCAAACATTTTTCCGTCGCAAAAGCAAACGTAATAATCGCCGGTTGCAAGCATTTGTAAAAGTTGCCTCCTTATTTCGCATAAGGGAAATTGCTGTCTCTTATACACATCTGACGCTGCCGAC
>ENA-OZLH01000377-OZLH01000377.1-human-gut-metagenome-genome-assembly--contig:-NODE-377-length-24601-cov-11.107635_pt1 | contig 24601 bp, 28 predicted proteins | sample MGYA00244832_ERZ653776 | MGnify/ENA primary metagenome ERZ653776 (study PRJEB26926, sample SAMN06165218) | human gut metagenome | biome: ENVO:00009003; feature: ENVO:2100002; material: ENVO:00002003...
AGACAGTCTTCGGTGGTATCCGGCACATTATCCTCCGGCTTGTTCTGCTGGTCGATCTCCGGCAGGTGCTCCAGCTCATTGCCGATGGACGGATCCTGATCCGGCTGCGGGGCAGGCTTGCTGCCCCAGACGGAGGCCCCGACGCACAGCGCCCCCACCAGCAGGATGACCACCCCCATGGCGATGAGGAAGTACTTCAGGCCGCTGCTTTTCCGGGCGCGGGCGGGGCTTTGGCCGTAGTTGCCCCGGTAATCCTGGTAATCCCAGTGGTAGTTGTTATCATTGCTGCGGTTTCTCATGCTGTTTCTCCTCCCGGCCGGCAGCGGGGGCCGCCGGCAATGTGGTAAAGCTGGCATCTACCATAGGGGCTTTGCGGTTGACGCCTTTTTTGTAGTGGGCGGGGTCGGCCTTGAGGCCGAATACAAACTCGGTGTATTCCCCGGGCTGGCTGCGGACGAAAATCTCGCCCTCGTGGACATTCATGATGGTGCGGCAGATGGAAAGACCCAGGCCTACGCCGTTTTTATCCAGGCTGCGGCTGCGGTCGGTCTTATAGAACCGGTCGAAGAGCCGCGGGATCTCCTCCGGCAGGACGCCGGGGACCATGCGGCACAGGCAGTCCGCCAGAGCCATGGCAGGTATCTCGCCGCCGGTGAGGACAAAGTCGCCTGTGGATATCTCCTCGTCCACGCACGCGTCCAGGAAGCGCTGATCCACGCCCTCGTAGTGGCCGCAGACCAGGATAAGATGGTCATACTGTGCCTTCAGTTCACGGGCCACCTGCTGGGTCAGCACCCGGCCGCAGGGGGACATATAGATGGTGTGGACCCTCCCCCCCGCTTCATCGCAGATATGCTGCCAGCAGCGGTACAGAGGATCTGCCTGCATGACCGCGCCGCGGCCGCCGCCGTAGGGATAGTCATCCACCTGCATCTGCTTGTTGGTGGTGTAGTCCCGTATCTGGTGGGTCTGTATGGTGACAAAGCCCCGTTCCCGGGCACGACCGATGATGGACGAACCCATCATCGCTTCCACCGCGTCGGGGAACAGGGTCATGATGTCAATTCTCATCGGTGGCCAGTCCTTTCATCATGTGTACGCGAATGATCCCGGCATCTGGGTCCGCGGAAGCGATAAAGACCTCCGGCACGGCGGGGATCAGGTACTCGTGGGCACCGCCACGGACCTGGTAGACCTTGTGGGCGGGATAGTGGAGCACCTTGTCCAGCTTGCCCAGTTCTTCGCCGGTGGCATCGTCCAGAACGGTACAGCCCTCCAGCTCGGCATCGAAGTACTGGCCCTTGGGCAGCTTGGCGTCGGTGCGGCGGATGGAGACCGTTTTGCCCTTCAGCGCCAGGGCATCGTCCATAGTGGCGACGCCGGGCAAGGCCAGCAGGACGGTGGATTTATGGACCCGGGCGGAGGTGACCTTCACGGGCTGACCGCCGATATAGAGGGTCTTGAACGAGGCGATGAACTCCGGGTCGAAGCCGGCGGGGTTCACCTTGACCTCGCCGCGGATACCGTGGGCGTTGACAACAGCGCCGACGGGAATGAAATCGGGACGCATGGGGGTCCTCCTCCCTGTCAGAACATATCTTTCAGCTGGGACAGCGTGAAATGCAGCTGGAAGCGCAGCATATAGTATAGCGCCGCTGCGCCCACGGAGAAGATCAGTCCCAGCAGCGCGCGGGTACGGCCCCGACGCTGGAAGCGCACGGCAGCCACCACGACGCAGACCGCGTCAGACACAAAGGGCAGCCACAGCAGAATGGTCATGGGCCAGAAGGCCAGCCAGGGATTATAGTTGGCCGCAGTGACGGCGCCCACCAACAGTGAGGCCAGGTCGTAGATAAAGAACGGAACGATCAGGTTGATGATGCCGTGGATCAGGGAACGGGTATCGCCACGCATAGCCGGCCCTCCTTTCGACAGAATAACGTATTTGAGTCAGTATACCATATTATGCATATCCGCGCAATGGGATATTTCATACTGTGCCGTGCCTTAACGGCCAGAGATGGTGCTTCTGACAACTTCGCAGCTTACCGGCACTATATTTAGTGTGTTTGCGCGGTGGACAAATCACTATATCTTGTGTAGCTTTGACAAAGTGCACAAAAATAGGGTGCACTTTTTGGCAGGTTATTTTCCTATATTTTGTTTTTTGCTCTTGAAACGGCACAAGATGTAGTGTATTATATTAACACACGCATCGCTGCGGGTGCAGGCTTAGAGCTGTGTGCCGCCGGGACGGCAGGGAGAGATAGATGAGACAGGAGGACGTACCATGAAGATCATCAAGAGAAACGGCGCCGAGGTGGGCTTTGACATCACCAAGATCATTATCGCCATCACCAAGGCCAACGAGTCCGTGGAGGAAGTAGATCGGATGACGCCGGTGCAGATCCAGCGCATCGCAGAGTCCGTGGACCTGCAGTGTCAGAAGATGAACCGCGCACCTACCGTGGAAGAGATACAGGATATGGTGGAGCACTATATCATGGCCCACGGCGCTTTCGAGGTGGCCAAGCACTATATCACCTACCGCTACACCCGTTCTCTGGTGCGTAAGTCCAATACCACCGACGACAAGATCCTCAGCCTCATCGAGTGCAACAACGAGGAGGCCAAGCAGGAGAACTCCAACAAGAACCCGGTGGTGAACTCCACCCAGCGGGACTATATGGCCGGCGAAGTCAGCCGGGACATCACCAACCGTATTCTGCTGCCCAAGGACATCGTGGAGGCCCACAATGAGGGCATCATCCACTTCCATGACACGGATTATTACGCCCAGCATATGCACAACTGCGACCTGGTCAATCTGGAGGATATGCTGCAGAACGGCACCGTCATCACCGGAACGCTGATCGAGAAGCCCCACAGCTTCGCCACCGCCTGCAACATCGCCACCCAGATCGTGGCGCAGGTAGCCAGCAACCAGTACGGCGGCCAGTCCATCTCTCTGACTCATCTGGCCCCCTTCGTGCAGATCAGCCGGGAAAAGATCCGCGCCAGCGTGCGGGACGAGTTCGACGCCGTGGGCGTAGCTGTCACCGAGGACAAGATCAACTCCATCGCGGAAAAGCGGCTGCGGGAGGAGATCCGCCGCGGCGTGCAGACCATACAGTATCAGGTGGTCACGCTGCTGACCACCAACGGACAGGCCCCCTTCGTGACGGTGTTCATGTATCTGGGCGAGGCCAAAAATCAGCAGGAAAAGGACGATCTGGCCCTGATCATTGAGGAGACGCTGCTGCAGCGGTACCAGGGCGTGAAGAATGAAAAGGGCGTGTGGGTCACGCCGGCGTTCCCCAAGCTCATCTATGTACTGGAGGAGGACAACATCCGCGAAGGCAGCAAATACTGGGAGCTGACGAAGCTGGCCGCCAAGTGCACCGCCAAGCGGATGGTCCCGGACTATATCAGCGAGAAGAAGATGCTGGAGCTGAAGGTGGACAAGAACGGCAACGGCCACTGCTATCCCTGCATGGGCTGCCGCAGCTTCCTGACCCCCTATGTGGACGAGGACGGGAACCCCAAGTACTACGGGCGGTTCAATCAGGGCGTCGTGACCGTGAACCTGCCGGACATCGCCCTGAGTTCCGGCGGGAATATCGAGAAGTTCTGGCGCATCTTCGACGAGCGCATGGAGCTGTGTCACCGGGCGCTGCTGTGCCGCCACGAGCGCCTGAAGGGCACGCTGTCCGACGCGGCGCCCATCCTGTGGCAGTACGGCGCCTGCGCGCGGCTGAAGAAGGGCGAGCCCATCGACAAGCTGCTGTACGGCGGGTACTCCACCATCTCCCTGGGCTACGCGGGACTGTATGAGTGCGTGAAGTACATGACAGGCAAGAGCCACACCGACCCCAGCGCCACGCCCTTCGCACTGGAGATCATGCACAAGCTGAACGCCGCCTGCAAGACCTGGAAGGCGCAGCACAACATCGATTTCTCCCTGTACGGCACACCGCTGGAGTCCACCACCTATAAGTTCGCCAAGTGTCTGCAGAAGCGCTTTGGCGTTATTGAGGGCATCACGGACAAGGGATATATCACCAACAGCTATCATGTGCACGTCACCGAGCCGATCGACGCGTTCAAGAAGCTGGAGTTCGAGGCGCAGTTCCAGCACCTGTCCCCCGGCGGAGCCATCAGCTACGTGGAGGTGCCGGATATGCAGAACAATCTGGACGCGGTGCTGGAGGTGATGAAGTTCATCTACGATCACATCATCTACGCGGAGCTGAACACCAAGAGCGACTACTGCCAGGTGTGCGGCTGGGACGGTGAGATCGAGGTGGTCGAGGAGGACGGCAAGCTGATCTGGAAATGCCCCCAGTGCGGCAACACGGATCAGGACAAGATGAACGTGGCCCGGCGGACCTGCGGCTATATCGGCACACAGTTCTGGAATCAGGGGCGGACCCAGGAGATCAAGGACCGCGTACTGCACCTGTAATTCTCTTCAAATGCGGGGCGGGCTTATGCCCGCCCCTGTTTTTCACCTTGCTTTTTCCCCTTTTATTTTTCAGCTCTATTTTAATATTATTTTAACCTTTGTGGTCTATACTCAGGGTCAGGAGGTCGTTCCATGCATTACGGAGAATTGAAGAAATGTGATATTGCCAACGGTATCGGCGTGCGGGTAACGCTGTTCGTATCCGGCTGCACCAACCACTGCCCGGACTGCTTTCAGCCCCAGACGTGGGATTTTGACTACGGAAAGGAATTCACGGAGGACACCAAGGCGGAGATATTCGCGGAGCTGGACAAGCCCTTTGTAAACGGACTGACGGTGCTGGGCGGCGAGCCTTTCGAGCCGCGGAACCAGCGGGAGCTGCTGCCGCTGCTGCGGGAGGTCAAGGCGAAGTATCCGGGCAAGACCATATGGTGCTTTACCGGGTTCCGGCTGGACGATGAGCTGCTGGCAGACGGCAGCTATCCCCGGTGCGAGGCAACGGATGAGATGCTCGCGTGCATCGACGTGCTGGTGGACGGACGGTTTATGAAGGAACTGAAGGATATCTCGCTGCAGTTCCGGGGCAGCCGGAACCAGCGGGTCATCGATATGAACCGAACAAGAGAGACGGGAACGATCTGCATTTGGGACAAGCTGAGACGATAACAAGGAGGTATCCTATGCGGAAAACACTCTGGTCAGCGCTGGCGCTGGTGATGGTCCTTACGCTGGCGGGATGCGGCGAACAGCACCGCACGGACAACGGCGGAACAGACAGCGCGACCTATACGCCGGACGCAGGCTATACGCTGGGCAACACGGATGTGGTGCAGCTGAACGGTTTTCGCGCCATCGACATTGAATGGGTCAGCGGACAGGTGAATGTGGAGCTGTATGACGGCGAGGGCATACAGTTGTCGGAGACACTTGCCGATGGCAGTGACGTGACGCTGCAGATGGAATGGCGGGTGGACGAGGACGACAGCGAACTGGAGATCCGTTCACAGCCGCAGCTGATGAGCTCCACAGAGGAAAAGATCCTGACCGTGAAGCTGCCCCGGAGCATGGTGCTGTATGGACTGGACATTGACGCCGTCAGCGCAGGTGTGTCCGTGGATCTGACGGACGAGGACACGCTTTCACTGAGTGAGTTGGATGTGACCTCGGTCAGCGGCGCAATCAGTGTCTATGCGGCCAACGCCGGGGAGATATCCCTGTCCACCACCAGCGGAAGCATCAGCGGAAGCGTCCGCACCCAAAAGCTGGAGGCGGACAGCGTCAGCGGCAGCATTGACCTGGCGCTGGACATCATGCCGACAGAGCTGGAAGCAGAAACCAGCAGCGGGAGCATCGTCATGCAGCTGTGCGATCTCAGCACGCTGCCCTCTCCCCTGCCGGTAGAATTTAAGACCACCAGCGGCAAGCTCAGCAGCGACGTGACCTTCACTACGGTGGAGGACGCCGCATGGGAATTCCAGACGGTCAGTGGAAACGTGGAGCTGCTGACGGTGCGGTAAAAGCGCGCAAAAAATGACCGCCCTTACGGGCGGTCATTTTTTGCGCTTGTCAGCGGACCAGCTCGCCCACAGTGGGGCCATTGGCAGCCTGGGACTCGTCGGTGTCGATGTGCATAGTGGTAGCACCGCCCACATTGACGCGGACAACTACATCGTCGAAGATCAGCTTGCGGCCTTCGCCGCCGCAGGCGACCTTGATGATCTCGCCGTTCTTGATGCCCATGGCGGCGGCATCCTCCTCGGTGACGTGCAGATGGCGCTTCGCCACGATGACGCCCTCGGACAGCTCCACCTCGCCGGCAGGCCCGATCAGCTTACAGGCGCCGGAGCCCTTCACGTCGCCGCTTTCGCGGATGGGGGCGTCGATGCCCAGGGTGCGGGCGTCCGTGGCGGAAACCTCCACCTGGTCCGCCTTACGGGTGGGGCCCAGGATGGACACGTTGGCCATCTCCTTCTTGGGGCCGACGATGGTCAGGCGCTCGTTGCAGGCGTACTGGCCGGGATAGGACAGGGGCTTGCGGATGGTCAGCTGATAGCCTGCGCCGAACAGCTTTTCCACAGTCTCCTGGGTCAGGTGGATGTGACGTGCGGACGTCTCGATCATAAAGCTCATAGTGATACTCTCCTTTGTGTGGTTTTTGCGTTTATTTCTTTTTGAGTGGGTACAGATCTTTTTCGGAGATGCGTTCCAGCGTCTCCACTTCGCCGACGCAGAAGTAGTTTTTGCTCTCGGCCACCAGAGTGCCGGTCAGGCGGACACAGTCGCCCCGGCGCAGGCGCTTCGCCTCGTCCAGCAGCTCTGCGCTGCCCGCAAGGCGGACGGTGAGGCCGAATCCGGTGTCGATCTCCCCGGCGCTGTTCAGATACCACCAGGGGAAGCGCAGCTCCACCGCGCGGCCGGCATAGCGGCCCTGGGCGCCGCGGAGATACTCGGTCTTCACCTGCTCAAAGGTACGGGGGACGATCTCTCCGTCCGGCATGGGGAAATAGAGCGTGCCGTACAGGCGGCTGAAGCGCTTGAGACGCTGGCCGTGACGGCTGACCATCAGGAACAGGACCACGCCGGCCATCAGGGCACCGTACATACCGTGGCCCTCGATCAGGCTCCAGACAAAGACGGCGACGGCGATGAGGAACAGCACACGGTTCATGTCATCCTGTCCGCCCCAGATATCTTTCAGTCGGTTCATAAGCGCCCTCCTTTTCTCAACAGCACTCATCTTACCACACCGCGGCTGCGTATGCAAGGGAAATTGCCATGCGCGGTACAATTTCCTCTTGTATTCGGCAAAAAATCTGCTATAATCAGAGCAACGATTTTTTTGCGGTGCTATCACCGGAACTAATAGGAGGCGGTTTTTATGTCCGTAAAGCTGGAGCTGTACCGGGTTTTTAAGGAGGTCGCCGAGGTGGGCAACATCACGGCCGCGGCACAGGCACTGTATATCTCCCAGTCGGCGGTGAGCCAGTCCATCAAGCAGCTGGAGCGCGACCTGCAGACCCGTCTATTCGCGCGGAACAGCCGTGGCGTGACGCTGACCGCCGAGGGGCAGATGCTGTATGAGTACGTCCGCAGCGCCATGGGCCTGCTGGAGACGGGCGAGGAAAAGCTGAGCCAGACCCGGGAATTGCAGATGGGACAGCTGACCATCGGCGCCAGCGACACCGTAACCAGCCAGTTCCTGCTGCCGTATCTGGACACGTTCCACAAGCGGCACCCTGCCATCCACATCCAGATCGTATCCGGACGAAGCCACAAGGTGCTGGGGCTGCTGCGCTCCGGCAAGGTGGACATCGCCTTCGCCAGCACGCCGGCGGACGATGCCGGACTGCGGATATATCCCTGCTTCGATACCCACGCCATCTTTGTGGCGGGGGCGGAGTATCCCTGCGACTTCCGGCACGTATACACGCTGGAGGAGATCGCGGCGTTCCCGCTGATCCTGCTGGAGCGCAAGGCCTCCAGCAGGCTGTATCTGGAACGGTTCTTTTTGCAGAATGGGCTGAAGCTGAACCCGGAGATCGAGCTGGGCGCCCGGAGCCTGCTGGTGGACCTGGCGGCCATCGGCTTCGGTGTGGCCGGCGTGACGGAGGAGTTTGTCCGGAAGGAGTTGGACAGCGGACGGTTGAAAAAGCTGAAGACCTCCTTTGAGATACCGGCCCGCAGTGTGGATATGTGCCTGCTGAGCGATGTGCCCCAGTCCGCTGCCGCGGAGCGGTTCACGGACTTTGTCAAGGACAGCTTATCCAAGCTATGAGCAGGGCTTTTCGCTCCGGTAAAACCCACAAAAAACAGCAAAACACGCCTAAATAGTTCTCCGTTTTTCCCTGTCGCTTTTCCCTGCGAAATCAGGTATAGTAGGTGTACTATATCTCACGAGAGGAAGTGGTGGTCATGCAGCAGCTGAAGGAGCGTATCCTGCGGGAGGGCCGCGTCCTGCCCGGTAACATCATCAAGGTGGACGGTTTTTTGAACCATCGCGTCGACACGGCGCTGATGCGGGATCTGGCGGACGAGTTTGCCAAGTATTTTGACGTAAAAAATATCACGATGGTGCTTACGGCAGAGGCCAGCGGTATTGCGCTGGCGACGATCTGCGCCGAACGGTATGGTGTACCCATGGTCTTTGCCAAGAAGGCCAAGAGCGACAACATCGAGGGCGGTCTGTACCAGAGTGATATTTTTTCTTACACCTACAAGAAAAAGGTCACACTGCTGGTGAGCCAGGACTGGATCACCAAGGACGACAAGGTCCTCATCATTGACGACTTCATGGCCAAGGGCTACGCCATGCGCGGCCTGATCGACATCGTGAACAAGGCCGGCGCGCAGCTGGCGGGCATCGGCGTGGCGGTGGAGAAGGGCTTTCAGGACGGCGGCGACAGCCTGCGCCGGGAGGGCTATCCCATCAAATCCCTGGCCGTTATCGACAGCGCCGAGAACGGCGTGATCCGCTTCCGGGAGGACGACTGACATGAAAAAGGTGCTGGTTCTGGATTTCGGCGGGCAGTATAACCTGCTGGTGGCACGGCGTGTCCGTGAGTGCGGCGTATACTGCGAGATCAAGTCCTATCGGCTGAGCATGGCGGATATCCGCGCCTTTGGGCCAGATGCGCTGATCCTCACTGGCGGCCCCGCCACCGTGTTCGAGCCCAACGCCCCCATGGTGGACAGAGCGCTGTTTGAAATGGGCATCCCCGTGCTGGGCATCTGCTACGGACAGCAGCTGATGATGCAGCTGCTGGGCGGTCAGTGCCGCAAGGCGGAGACGCGGGAGTATGGCAAGATCCAGCTGACCCACACGGCCTCCCCCCTGTTTGCCGGTGTGCCGGAGACGTCCGTGTGCTGGATGAGCCACGGCGTGGAGGTGGAGCGTATCGCCCCGGGCTTTAAGGTCATCGCGACCACCGACGGCTGCGGCTTCGCCGCTGTGGAAAACGCGGATCGGAAGCTGTATGGCGTGCAGTTCCACCCGGAGGTGCAGCACACGGAGTACGGTATGCAGGTGCTGGAAAACTTCCTGTACAAGGTATGCGGCTTCAGCGCCGAGTGGAGCATGGCGTCCTATCTGGACGAAGCCGTGGCGGAGTGCCGGCGGCAGATCGGCGACGGCCGCGTGCTTCTGGCGCTGTCCGGCGGCGTGGACAGTTCGGTGGCGGCAGCGCTTTTGCAGCGGGCGGTGGGCGATCAGCTGACGTGCATTTTTGTGGACCACGGACTGCTGCGGAAGGACGAGGGAGACCAGGTGGAGCAGGTGATGAAGCACCAGTTCCACGTGGATGTGCGCCGCGTCAACGCGGGACCGCGCTTCCTGAGCAAGCTGGCTGGCGTTACCGAGCCGGAGCACAAGCGGAAGATCATCGGCGAGGAATTCATCCGGGTCTTTGAGGAAGAGGCCAAGAAGATCGGCGCGGTGGACTTCTTGGCTCAGGGTACCATCTATCCCGATGTGGTGGAGTCCGGCCTGGGCGGAGAGAGCGTGGTCATCAAGAGCCACCATAACGTGGGTGGTCTGCCGGACTGCGTGGATTTCAAGGAGATCGTGGAGCCGCTGCGGCGGCTGTTCAAGGATGAGGTGCGGAAGCTGGGCACCGAGCTGGGTCTGCCGGACGAGCTGGTGTGGCGGCAGCCCTTCCCTGGTCCCGGTCTGGCCATCCGCGTTATCGGCGATATCACCGAGGAAAAGCTGACCATTCTGCGGGAGGCGGACGCCATCTTCCGGGAGGAGATGAAGCTGGCCGGTCTGGACCGCACCACCAGCCAGTTCTTCGCAGTGCTGACCGATCTGCGGAGCGTGGGCGTCATGGGCGACGAGCGCACCTACGACTACACGCTGGCGCTGCGGGCCGTGCAGAGCCAGGACTTTATGACAGCCACCTGGTCCCGCCTGCCCTATGAGCTGCTGGACAAGGTCTCCGGCCGGATCGTGGGTGAGGTGAAGCACATCAACAGAATTTGCTATGACATCACCTCTAAGCCGCCGGCAACGGTGGAGTGGGAATAATTTCAGAGGCCAGAAAAAGCCCGGAATAACTGGGTTTTCTAAGGTTTGATGCCCTCTGTGGCAACGAAATGGCAACATTTTTTCATTATTCATAAAAAGAGAGCTAACTGATTTTGATTAGTCAGTTGGCTCTCTTTTTCTTTTTATTATTATTCTGTGCAACAAACGGCCTCTCCCGTGGCCTACAAGTGAGAGGGTCAAACGAGATCCTGGGGCTGCATCTTCACATAGTTCTGGGTCTTGTCAAACTCTGGATAGTGGTAGCGCCACTTGTCGTAATCCTCTTTGGAAATCTCGCCCGCCTCCAGCATAGCGGCGGCCTGCTGCCAAGAGCAGAGCATTTCATGCAGCTGGGCAGCGTCCTTGTTTTTACGAACATCGACCTTCAAGCAGACTTCTCCATCCATCTCGCTGACCTTGAGCCCATAGTTGTCCTCCAAGGTAAACAGAGTGTGCATGAGCCCCACATAGGAGTCTATGTCCGGAACAGAGAGTGCATGAGGTGAGACATCCAGTACCTCAGCCAGGGCAGCGGTCAGGTCTGCCTTAGGGGTTCTTGATCCTGTTTCGTACTGTGCAAGGCGCACATCAGCAGACTTCTCCGGGAAGCCCAGAGCCATACCGAGATATTTCTGTGTCATCCCCCGCAGGAGACGGAAAAAGTGAATTCGTTCACCAATCGCCATATCATCAACTCCAATCGTTGGTTGTCTTTATAAAAAGCGTAGCAGAAATGCTTAGGAAAGTCAAGAAAATACTAAACAGTTTTATTTAATTTATTTTGCATACGCCGATTGACATAAGCTATTATGCTTAGTATAATTACAATAAGCAAAGCATATTTGCTTAGTAAAATAACTGAAGAAACTTTTTTCAAAATTCTTGGGTGCAAAATCTGAAAAAAGTGGCAGTAGAGAGTGAGGAGGTCTTTATGAAAAACAAAATTAGCAGACAGAAACAATCAACGAGGAAAGGAAGGTATTTTATTCATGCAGAAACAGAGTTTTATGCGAGCAGACGAAGTTGCTCAGGAATTGGGCATCTCCAAATCCCACGCCTACAAGGTAATCCATGGGCTTAACAAAGAATTGCAGGAGAAAGGATATCTGACCATCTCTGGCCGTGTCAATCGAGAATTCTTCAGGGAGAAGTATTACTATACCAAAACAGCAAAGGAGGAGTCATAATGGCAGTTTACAAGGAAGAAAAAACCGGAACTTGGCGGGCAGTTTATCGCTATACTGATTGGAATGGCGAGCGGAAGCAGACCCAGAAGCGCGGTTTTAAGACTAAGCGAGAGGCGCAGGCATGGGAGCGTGAACAGGTTCATAAAACCAGTGCCGACCTGGATATGAACTTCAAAAGCTTTGTGGAACTTTACACAGCGGATATGAAGACCCGGCTCAAGGAAAACACTTGGGCCACAAAGGAGCATATTATCCGCACCAAGCTGCTCCCCTACTTCGGCAAGCTGAAGATGTGTAACATCACCGCCCAGCAAATCATCACCTGGCAAAACGAGATGCTGAACCACAAGGATGAAAAGGGACAGCCCTATTCACCTGTGTACCTTAAGACGGTTCACAATCAGCTCAGCGCTATCTTCAACCACGCGGTTCGGTACTATAACCTCCGGGATAACCCTTGTAAAAAGGCAGGCAGTATGGGCAAAAAGAAAAACCGTGAGATGATGTTCTGGACAAAGGAGCAGTACCTGAAATTTGCTGAGGTGATGATGGATAAACCGCTATCCTTCTATGCCTTTGAGATGCTTTACTGGTGCGGTATCCGAGAGGGAGAACTTCTGGCTTTGACCCCGGCAGATTTTGACTTTGAGAAGCGCACCGTTGCCATCAACAAATCCTATCAGCGGCTGAATGGGCAGGATTTGATTACTACTCCAAAAACTGAAAAGAGTAATCGGATCATCACTATGCCGCAGTTTCTGGCCGAGGAAATTCAGGATTACCTCAAAATGCTCTACGCCATTGGAGCAAATGACCGAATGTTCACCGTTACCAAGAGTTATCTCCACCGGGAGATGGATAGAGGCTCTAAAGAGGCCGGAGTCCCGCGTATCCGAATCCACGATATTCGTCACAGTGCGGTTTCGCTTTTGATCGACATGGGGTTCTCTGCCACAGCCATCGCAGACCGGGTGGGCCATGAGAGCATCGACATCACTTACAATTATGCACACCTGTTTCCGTCTAAGCAAACGGAAATGGCAGATAAATTAAATATGGAAAGGGGCAATTAAAAATGTCAGCAAAGAATTTGGACAAGCACAACCGTTGGAGAAACAAGGCTGTATCTTTCCGGGTCTCCCCTGAGGAGGATGCCCAGATTGAAACAGCAGTCAAGCTAACCGGACTGACCAAGCAGGATTATATCATCCGTCGGCTGCTCTGTCGGGATGTGGTGGTGCAGGGCAATCCGAGAGTCTATAAGGCACTGCGAGATCAGCTGGCTGCTGTGCTGGACGAGCTGCGCCGGATTGAAGCCGGGCAAGGAGTAAATGAAAAACTGTTGGACACCATTCAGATGATCACAACCATTATGAAAGGAATGCAGGAGGATATTGCCTATGATCGATGAAAAAAAGAAAATGACCACCCAGGACTCATCTGTTGGCGCAGACGATGGGCAGTCAATCTCTAAAAACTCTGACATTAGTATAACCACTTCCAAGGAAGAAATCAATGATGAAGTTGTAAATCCTCAGGAAAGGCTGGAAGAAATGTACCGCAGGATACAGCGCATGAGCGACCCGGCTTACCTGCACACTGTAACCCTGGACGAGCTGATGGACAATGTGTTTGAGGTAAAGTCTGCGGTGATTGAAAACCTGCTCTATACCGGAGCATATATCCTTGCCGGAGCGCCCAAAATCGGCAAATCTTTTCTGGTGGCGCAGATCGCTCACCATGTCAGCACCGGGCAGGATTTGTGGGGCTACAAGGTTCATCAAGGAACAGTCCTCTATCTTGCACTGGAAGATGACGAAAGCCGTTTGCAGCGCAGGATGTTCCGCATGTTCGGTGTGGAGGGGACAAGCTCTCTCCACTTTGCTACCAATGCCAAGATGATCGGCAGCGGTCTGGATGAACAACTTGAAAAGTTTGTTCGGGAACACAGTGACACCAAATTGATTATCGTGGATACCCTCCAAAAAGTCCGGGAGATGGTGAGCGATAACTACAGTTATTCCAGCGACTATGAGGTGATTGGAAAACTGAAACAATTTGCAGACCGGCATGGAGTTTGCATCCTGATCGTCCACCACACCAGAAAGCAACCTGCGGGAGATAGCTTTGAGAAGATTTCCGGTACCACTGGACTGTCGGGCTGTGCAGATGGAGCACTCATTATGCAGAAAGAAAAACGAACTGACGGAAAGGCTACACTGGAAATTAGTGGACGGGATCAGCCGGATCAGCGGCTGTATCTAAGTAAAGACCAGGAGCGTTTGGTATGGCTTCTCGACCATGCAGAGAATGAGCTTTGGAAGCAGCCTCCGGACCCGGTGCTGGAAGCGGTAGCGAAAATGGTATCTGACGAGAACCGCGAGTGGGAAGGCAGCCCTACAGAGCTTGCCGAAGCCCTCCAGTTGAATATGGCAGTGAACCGCCTTACCAAGCATTTGAATGTGAATGCCAGCCGCCTGCTGGAAGAACATCAGGTGAAGTACGAAAACAAAACCAAGCACGCCGGAAGGCGTATCCGGCTGACCCACATGGTGATAGAAGCACCTATGGTTGAAGTAATCAAGTAAAGCGCGACGCTTGCAACGGTCGCGACGGTGTTTTGAGGGGTACTCCCAGCACCGTTGCGACCGTCGCCACTGTTGCGGAAAAGAAAATATGAGGTGGTGTTTCGCCACCCCATTATTCAAGAGGGCACCCCATTTTAGGGCACCCTAAAAGTACCAGAGGATGTCGCGCTTCACGACGCCCTATACCTCAAAACAAGGCACGGGTGCGGAGTAAAAGCGAATGATGGAAAAACATTTTGCCCACGCATCTAGCGAGGGCTACTGTGTTTCGCGGTAGCCATCGGGTGTAAGGGTGGAACGATTTATTCCATGGCATCTTAAAAGGGACGGAGCTTTAGCGTACCCTTTCAAAGCGTTCGCAGAACGCGTAGCCACGGAATGAAATTCTGTGTTCAAAGGGGGCTTGGGGGCGCTGCCCTCAACAAGCAGACGGCAGGAAATGTGAGTGTGTATAAACACTCGCATTGCTTGCCGGATTTGTGTGTGGATAGCCACACGCATTGCTTGCCTCATTCCAAAACAGCCGAAACGGCCCTTGTACCGCTGCGAAAAATCAACTGAAATTTAAGAATTGGGAGGTAACGAGTATGAGAAAGATTTTGTCCTGTGAGTTTAACATGGACACCGCCTGCGTGGAGCTGTCTCTGGAGGATGGGATGCTGCTCTCCATTGACTGCACCGCCGTAGAGAACGAGGTGGCAAACAGCATGTACCAGCGGTCGGAGCTGGACTGGCTGATCTATAACGATCCGTTGGCCTATGCCGAACTGATTTTGAACGGTGAGCCGGGACTATACCTGAAGGCCGTGACAGAGAAAACCTTGTTGGATTGATAGGTATAAAATCGGTGCTGCGTTTAATGATGTTTTGAAAGATGGGGGTGGGTCTTAGTTAAATCCTGTATACTCACCTTTTCGTGAGATTATCTTGCTATCATGTGCGTGATATGGTATAATAAAAATCAATTCGACAATGAATGGGGAATTGATTATGCCAGTCAGTTACGACAAGCTATGGAAGCTGCTGATTGATAAAAAAATGAAGCGAACAGAGCTAAAAGACGCTGCAGGAATCAGTTTCAATGTACTAGCCAAAATGGGAAAGAATGAATATGTCTCTATGGAAAGTCTACATCGGATTTGTCAAACCTTATCATGTGATATAGGTGAGATTGTAGAGTTTATAGATGAGTGATGGCTGTGCAGGCAATTTGCAAAAGAACAGTGAGGAGAAATTATATGCAGCGTCCTTTGACTTGTGTTGAAATATGTGCAGGAGCTGGAGGGCAGGCTCTTGGCCTTGCTATGGCTGGCTTTGTTCATGTAGCATTAGTAGAATATGAAGCTGATTATTGTAAAGTCTTAAAAGATAACCGGCCTGAGTGGAATGTTATATGTGCGGATGTGCACGATTTTGATGGACGCCCTTATAGGGGTGTAGATCTGTTTGCAGGTGGAGTGCCGTGTCCCCCTTTTTCGGTAGCAGGTAAGCAGTTAGGAAAAGATGATGAGCGCGACCTGTTCCCGGAAGCAATCCGTCTTATCAAGGAAATTCAACCCCGTGCAGTTATGTTAGAAAATGTTAGAGGCTTCTTAGATTCAAGCTTTAATGAGTACCGCACACATATCTTAGACTCTATTCAGGAATTGGGATATAAGACTCAAATTAAGTTGCTGAACGCATCGAATTTTGGTGTTCCACAACTTCGCCCGAGAGTAGTTATTGTCGGTATACGCAACGATCAGGTAGGAGTATTTTCCTACCCAGATGAAGATCCTAGCAGTGCTCCTACCGTGGGAAAAACATTGTATGATTTAATGGCTGAAAATGGTTGGACCGGTGCAAAAGACTGGGCAGCTAAGGCTAATAAAATAGCTCCCACATTGGTAGGCGGCTCTAAAAAACACGGTGGACCGGATTTGGGTCCGACAAGAGCACGCAATGCTTGGGCAGAACTTGGTGTTGATGGGAAAGGGATTGCGAATGAAGCGCCAGCACCAGATTTTGATGGAATGCCCCGGCTTACAAGCCGTATGATGGCACGGATTCAAGGATTCCCAGACACATGGATATTCGGAAAAAGAAAAACTGTGGCGTGCCGGATGATCGGAAATGCATTTCCTCCTCCGGTAGCGCAAGCGGTTGGTGAAGAGATAAAGGAGTGTCTTGAACATGGATGCATTGATAGCGAATACGAGATTTCACTTTCACGAGCGGTTATTTGAGACGAACACCCTTACATTGACTTCGGCTGGTGTAGCATCGAATGCAGATACCAGCAGTCGGGGTTCAAAAGCAATCTCCAGGAAAATTATTGATATTTTAGTTGATGAACATCATCATACTGTAAATACAGTAGATAAGATTTCCGGGCAAACACTTGGCAAACAATTCGAAATCCTTACAATGGATTTTTTGCGTGAAACTTTCCCGCAGCTTCAGAATTTACGGCCAGGGCGCTGGACAATTCTTCAGCTTGGAAATAACAATAAACTGAAAACAAGTGATTTTGCTCAGTATGAACATCTTGCGTACTTAAATGCACTTACTACACAGAACGCTCAGCTGGCAGCGGCTCTGGGAAACGATTATTTAGTGGCACCAGATGTAGTAGTTTATCGTGATCTATATGAAGATGATGAAATCAACGCTGCTCAGCGTATCGTTGACACAGATGTAAGTAAAATGGCAGATATTCGGAAAGTCAATGGCGGTAAACCTATACTGCATGCAAGTGTATCAGCTAAATTTACAATGAGAAGTGATCGGGCTCAGAATAGCCGGACCGAGGCGCTGAATTTGATTCGAAACAGGAAGGGGCATCTGCCTCATATCGTTGTAGTTACGGCGGAACCCATGCCGAACCGGCTTGCCTCTCTCGCCTTGGGAACAGGTGATATTGATTGTGTGTACCACTTTGCCCTTTATGAACTGATTCGTGCGGTCAAGGAAGTGGGCTCTGAAGATGCAGTTGAAACTTTGGAAACGCTTGTTCAGGGCAAGCGTTTAAAGGATATTTCTGATTTGCCGCTGGATTTGACTGTATAATGGCCGATACGATTTCTTCTGACCGGAGAAGTAAAATCATGTCCCACATCAAGAGCAAGGATACTAGCATAGAGATGATGGTACGCCGACGCCTCTTTGCGATGGGATACCGGTACCGGGTCAATTATAAGGCATTGCCAGGCAAGCCCGATATTGTCTTTACTAAGAAGAAAATAGCCATTTTTATTCACGGGTGCTACTGGCACGGGCATGATTGTGGAAGCCGGTATGCTCATACAAGTCAATCAAACAAAGCGTATTGGGGACCTAAGATCGAACGGACAAAACAGCGGGATCAGCAACATATTCAGGACCTTGAATTTCTTGGATGGAAGGTTATTGTACTGTGGGAGTGTCAGATTAGGGCTAGTTTAGAAAAAACTCTGCAGAACCTAAATCAGGAGCTTATTTAAAATAAAGAGGTGACGAATATTTGAATCATATTAAATCTTTACATATAGAAGGATTCAAGAAGTTTGCCGCCCTTGATGTGAAGTTTAATGAGCACATGAACATTCTTGTCGGTGAGAATGAGGCCGGTAAAAGTACAATTTTGGATGCACTCAAAACGGTAATGAACCAGCAATATCGAAATGCTGATAAGTCTGTGTTAAGAGATTTGTTCAACACAAAGATGGTCGCTACATTCAAAGAAAATCCGAGTATAAAAACTCTACCTCGAATCTATATTGAGGTAGAACTAGCACTTGATCCTCGGCAGAAAAATGCTTCTTATTTTTATGGAGAAGTATATGGGCAGAGAAAACAGCAAGTTGAAAAATATGGTATTCGTTTTGAGTGCCAGTATGATGAGGAACTTGGCACAGGTATGGAGCAATCCATTTTGGAAGGTAAAATTCCTTACGAATACTATGCACTGACTTGGACAACTTTTGCTAACCGGCCTTATCAAATGATTAAACGGCCACTAAATTTCTTGTCTATTGACACAACTAATAGCGCAACAGCTCCTTCATTCAATTATTACAATAGAACTTTGTTTACAAGCAGATATGACGAAGCAACGAGAGCGAAGGCTAAAAATGAATTTCGTGCTAAATTAGAGGATGCCCTTGAATCGACTGAATTGCCTCCAATTAGCGAGAATAGAAAATTTGGTGTAGATAGCAAGAAAGTTGTTCTAGAAACAATTCTTTCTGTGTACGAAGACTCTATTGCCCTTGAAAATCGTGGCAGTGGCATGGAGAGTCTTATCAAAACACAGATTGCACTGGACAAAGCAAACGGCTTGGATGTTATCTTGATGGAAGAGCCGGAGAACCATCTTAGCTTTTCTACATTGAAAAAGATGCTTCGAGAAATTTCTAACCAGCAAGAAAACTCACAAATTATTGTCGCTACTCACAGCAATATGATTGCCAGCCGTTTAAATCTAAACAATGTTTTGTGGATTACAGAAAATAACATTAAGAGCTTATCAAATGTAAAGTCAGACATAGCAGAATTTTTCGTTCGAGCTGATGACAATGCTTTCTTACAGCTACTATTATCTAAAAAGGTGTTCTTGGTTGAGGGTGCGACAGAGTTTCTCCTTCTTCCTATGTTCTATCAGCAAATCACAGGGCACACCATTGAAGAAGATGGAGTTTCTGTGATTTCATGTAATGGAATTTCTTATAAGCGTTACCTTGAAATAGCGGAAGCTACGGATAAAAAGATTGCTGTTGTTACAGATAATGACAAAAAAGCTCACAGAATTGTAGAAGCATCTGATTTTAATCAGTGCCATGCTGTACAACATATTTTTATGGGGGCAACGGTGGATGAGTGGACATGGGAAGCATGTCTTTACAAAGAAAATCAGGAAGTTCTTGATGAAATAGTTACTGTTCAGAAAGGAGCAGAGTATAAGTTTCATGGAGAAGATTATGGTGTAGTTTTGGGCAAGATGTTAAACAACAAGGTTGATATGGCATATCAGATGCTAACTGCAGATACAATCTTTAAGGTGCCGCAGTACATAAAGGATGCGATTGAATGGATAAGACAGTAATCCTGGCGGTAGCTGGTGCAGGAAAAACCTATCATATCTGCCACAATATAGACCCGACTAAGCGAAATCTTATATTGGCTTTTACTCACGAAAACATAAACAACATTCAAAAAGAGCTCTGTGCTGCACATGGATGTGTTCCTGAATTAACAACAGTTGCAACCTTCGATTCATTTGTTTATCACCATTTTGTATTGCCTTATGAACCAAGTATTGCCCAGCACTTCGGAGCTCCAGGCTTTATCAGCCATGGAATCTGTACGGTAGATCCTCCTCCTATGCGCATTCCAGTCAGAGGCGGGAGAATGGTACCTAACCCACATTACTTCAAAAAAGATAACTTGGCGCATTACATTACAAAAAGAAATCAGTATTATTGTGCAACACTATCCGAGTTGGTATTACAGGTGAAGCACAATCGTGAAAGTCTCGTAAAGAGAGTGGCTACACGATTAAATTTGTTTTTCGATTGTATTTTGATCGACGAATTTCAAGATTTTCGTGAATACGATTACGAGTTGATTTTGACGCTGGCAAATCAACTCCAAGATGTGGTTCTCGTTGGTGACTACCACCAACACTCTGTTTCAGCAACCAACAATTCAGGCAAGCCGTTTAAGAAAAGAACTGATGATGTCAGTTATGATGAGTTTATCGCTGAATTGAAAAATGCAGGTTTCAAAGTGGATTTGACTACCTTAGATAAGTCTAGGCGTTGCTCCTCAGAGATATGTCAATATGTAAGGGAAAAACTAGGCATTAACATTTCTTCTCATGGAAATAACATAGGGTCTGTTATCTGGGTAGACGAAAATGCTGCAGCAATTCTCGAAGATCAACAAATTATAAAATTGCTCTATAAAGACGCTGCAAGGTATTCATTCCGTGCAATAAACTGGTCATATTCTAAAGGAGATACCATGGATGCAGCTTGTGTGATTTTGACGGATAACTTTGAAAAACTTGCTGATGACGAGTTTTCTACAAAAGGAATTTCCGAATCTACCATAAACAAGTTGTATGTAGCCATGACACGAAGCTGTGGGAACTTGTATTTGATGCGATCTTCAACCTTCAAGGAAATACGAGATGAATATGTAAAAAATAAGAGCTTGTGATATAGTGAATGTAATCCTTGAATTTTTCGTGGCAACACCATGGCAACAAAAAATCAGATAGCCTCTACTATCTGAATAATGAAAAGAATACCAATACTCTGAGCTAAATCCCATAAGCAAATCCGTTTAGAAAACTCCTAACAGGAGCGAGTGGGAATAAATATTTAGTGTTTTCTGAATCCTGAAAAGCGTTGGTAATACAGCGTTTTTCAGGATTTTTCTTTTTTAGCGGCTACAAATTGGCTACATTTGCAGCGATTTTTGTAGCCAGAGGCTCACGGCATAATGCCGTCAAGCTGTCTGGCTACCTCCACCTGCTTGTTGGGGTACAGGTGACTGTACGTGTCCATCGTTGTCTGTACCTTTTCATGTCCGAGCCGCTCCGCGATCAGCAGCGGAGAGAAGCCCATCTCCACCAGCAGGCTGGCGTGGCTGTGTCGAATGTCATGCACCCGTATCCGCTTCACGCCCGAAGCCTTGCAGCCATACTCCATTTCGTGGTATAGAAAGCTCTTGGTGTAGGGAAAGAGCCTGTCGTCCTTTTGCAGCCCGTAGCAATGGGACATATACTCCTGCAAACAGTTGCAAAGGCCGTCGGGAATAGGGATAGTACGGATGCTTTTCGGTGTTTTCGGAGTGGTGATAATATCCTCTTTGCCGAGGCGCTGATAGCTCTTGTTCACCGTCAGGGTCTTCTTCTCGAAGTCGATGTCCGACGGTGTGAGTGCCAGCAGCTCTCCCTCCCGAATCCCCGTGTAGTACATGGTCATGAATACCGTGTAGCTGGCGGGACGGTCTTTCATGCTCTCGATAAATGTCTGGAACTCGTCCTTTGTCCAGAACAGCATTTCATCGGCTTTCTTCTTGCCCATGCTCCCCGCCTTGTGGCAGGGATTTTCTTTCAGCCCATAGTATTTGACTGCGTAGTTGAAAATCGCCGTGAGCTGGTTGTTGATGCACTTGAGATAGGTCTGGGCGTAAGGCTTGCCGTTTTCATCCCGGTAGCTGGTCAGGGAGTTCTGCCATTGGCGCACGTGAGTGGGCTTGATCTCGTTCAGCGGGATTTTCTTGAAGAAAGGCGTTACCTTCAGGTCGATCAGCCATTTCTTGCTGGCAACGGTTGAGGGCTTGAGGCGGTGCTCCATATCCTTGACATACAGAGAGATGAAGTCACCGAAGGTCATGCCGAGGCTGCCCGTGGATTGGCTGATAAAGTCACGTTCCCATTGCAGGGCTTCCTTCTTGGTGGCAAAGCCACGCTTCTTCTTGTGGATGGTCTTGCCCGTCCAGTCCGTCACGCGGATCTGGGACATCCAGCGACCGGTGTCGCCGTCTTTTGTTACTGACATTTTTTACCTCCTTCCCTCAAGAATCAGGCTTTGATCAGGTTATTCACTCGTTACTCTCGCTTTTACCGTATTCCTTTTCCAGAAACTCCGTCCGCTTTGCGATTCGCTCATCGCGGTCAAGCTCCTCCGGCTCTGTGCATTTGACTGCGTTCGCGGCGTAATATGCCAAAGTCTGCTCCTTCCAGCGCTTATATGCTGCCTGCGTGGAGTTATAGGCGCGAAGCTCGCTGCGCTCGTCCTCCCACTGTTCAAGAAAGAGGCACATATCCGCATTGAACTCCGCCGTGCTCTTTCCATCAAAGGAAACCGAGCACTCCCATTGCTTGCTGCGGGGCGGCTTCTGCACATTGATCTTGAAGTCGATGCCCTCTACCGTTTCCAGCTTAAAGAGGAAGTCCATCACGTCGGCAAGCGTCCTGATCTGTGTCGTGCTGGATTCATACCCAAGAATATAGGTTGAGGTCGTGTCCAGCAGGTCTGCGATCTGATTGACAACGGCAATCGACACTTCAATCTCTCCGGTTTCGTACTTCTGTACAGTGCGGAGAGATTTTTTCAGCATTTGTGCCAGCTCGGTCTGGTTCAGCCCTTTGCGTTTTCGGAGCTGCTTGATTCTCTGCCCAATGGCGGGATAATCGAAATTGTCCATGTCTGATTCACCTCGTCCATATCATACCACAGAATAAAGCGAATTGCAAGTACATATTTTTATTTTCTAAAGGCTTGACAGATGCATCTTGTGTGCGTATAATAAAATATGTACTCAGGGTGCGTATTTCGGAGGGACTGGGGAAAGGAGCGTGAATAAAAGATACGCAGACTGAGGGAAATCACATTGAAACAGGAGGTACTATGAGAGCACAGTTTATCACAGCGTCAGAGGTGGCGGAGATCATGGGAATCAGCCGCAGCAAGGCGTATCAGATTGTCCGGGAAATGAACAGAGAGCTGAAATCCCAGGGCTATCTGACCGTAGCCGGAAAATGCCCCGCCCAGTATTTCAAGCAGAAGTTCTACGGCTTCCAGATTCCCGGAGGTGAGCGCAATGACGGAAAATGAGAAAACGACCGCCCTCATTCCATCTGTTGGCGCAGATGGAGGGCAGCCGCCTCACAATTCAACTAAACAGAGGATACCACATGAAACCTGCGAAAGCAATCCTTCGGAGGAAAATATTGAGGAAATGCGTGAGAGAATCCGGCGCATGAACGACCCGCATTATCTTCATACCGTTTCCATGGCAGAGCTGTATCAGACCGCATACAAGAGCAGACCGCCCGTCATAGACGGTCTGCTCTACTCCGGGGCATATATCCTCGCAGGAGCGCCCAAAATCGGAAAATCATTTCTGGTAGCGCAGCTTGCCTACCATGTCAGCACAGGGCAAAGGCTGTGGGGCTATGAAGTCCATCAGGGTACGGTTCTATACCTCGCGCTGGAGGATGATTTCCAGAGAATCCAGAGCCGGATGTTTATGATGTACGGCGTGGCGGATACCGCCAGCCTGCATTTTGCAACGGCAGCAAACAAAATCGGAAACGGTCTTGACGAGCAGCTTGAGAATTTCATAAAGGAACACCCCGACACGAAGCTGGTTATCATTGACACCATGCAGAAGATTCGGGAAGCCGGAGGTGAGGCTTACAGCTACGCCAGCGACTATGAGATCATCGGCAGACTCAAGCGTTTTGCGGACAGACACAGCATTTGCATCGTTACCGTCCATCACACAAGAAAGCAGCCAGCCGGGGACAGCTTTGAAACGATCTCCGGCACAACAGGACTTCTCGGTTGTGCAGACGGAGCACTCCTGATGCAGAAGAAGAAACGGACAGCATTGGAGGCCACGGTCGATACGGTGGGGCGAGATCAACAGGATCAGATTCTATATCTGAAAAAAGATGCCGGCACGCAGATATGGAGCCTTGAACGGACAGAGAACGAGCCGTATCAGGAGCCGCCCGACCCGGTATTGGATACGGTTTCCCAGCTTGTTTCCTCCGAAAGCAGAGAATGGACAGGCAGTCCGACCGAGCTTGCGGAAGCGGTGAATACAGGCATGGCGGCAAATGCCCTCACCAAATACCTGAACGTTAAATCCGGCAGGCTGCTGGACGAGTACCATGTGAGGTATGAGAACAGGGCCAAACACTCCGGGCGGCAGGTGAAGCACACCTATATGATAATCGACAATGTTGAGTACGAAGTAATCGACTGATGAAAGCGCGACGGCTGCGACGGTCGCGACGGTGGAAATGATGCCATCAAAGCAACCGTCGCAATCGTTGCGACCGTCGCGGATAGGAATGGATAGGAAAATGAAAAGCGTACAAATCCCCTATGATCTGTTCATCGACCTCGCCATGTACCATCTGCGGGGCGAGGATGATTTTGAAGAAGAAATCCGGCAGGGCTTGGAGCAAAAGCTCGACGCCATGCTGAACCGGCAGCTCTATTCCCGGTACAAAACGGCACCCACCGAAGAGGAACGGGAACAGGCAAGGCAGGAGTATCTTGACCGGCGTGGAGTGCCGCAGAGCTACCGATGGACTACTCCTCCTTGGGAACTGTGACAGGAGCGTGCCACGCTCCTGTTGTTGGCGGACAAGGCAAAGCATTGCCTGACACAGCCCCTCGCATCCCCGTCCCCATCGAAAAACCCGCAGATTTTGAGATGGATGGCGGAGAGGATTTTCAAAATTCTCTCTGCCTGTGGGCGGCAGCGTTGAAGCAAATTCGATTGCTGAAAGGCTGGCGGTCACGCCGTGGATTTTGCAAAGTGGGTACTACTTGCAAGCCACGGCAGAGGC
>ENA-OZLH01000379-OZLH01000379.1-human-gut-metagenome-genome-assembly--contig:-NODE-379-length-24583-cov-6.394080_pt1 | contig 24583 bp, 24 predicted proteins | sample MGYA00244832_ERZ653776 | MGnify/ENA primary metagenome ERZ653776 (study PRJEB26926, sample SAMN06165218) | human gut metagenome | biome: ENVO:00009003; feature: ENVO:2100002; material: ENVO:00002003...
GCAGCGTCAGATGTGTATAAGAGACAGACAGTACGCCCCACAATTTCGAGGTAAAGGCTGGTAGGACGACCTCGCTGACCATCGAGAACACGCAGGCCAGCTCCATGCTCATCCACAAGATCGACAGCGTGACCGGCAAGGGCATTTACGGCGTGACCTTCCTCGTTTCGGACAGTAAGGGCAATCCCATCGGCCAGTACACCTCCGACCAGAACGGCTATGTCTATATCGACAAGACGCTGACGGACGGAAAGTACCTGGTGCGGGAAATCCAGGCGGCGGACGGTTATGTGCTGGATACCACCGTCCGTACTTTCCATGTGGAATATGGCGGCACTTCTACGATCACATGGAAGAACACGCCCACGATGGGACAAATCCAAATCACCAAGAAATCCGCGGACGATAACCCATTCAATGCGCTTGTGGCTGGAACTCTTTTGCCTGGTGCAACCTTTGAAATTTATAATCGTGCCGGTGATTTGGTAAATACCGTTGTTACTGATAAGAATGGTGTTGCGAAATCGGATACCCTGCCTTTGGGCCGCTACACCATCCGCGAAACCAAAGCACCCATGTTTTATAGTGCGACGGCCCAGCCTATCGAAGCAGAAATTGAATTTTCCGGACAGATCGTCCGCATTGAGGTGTTAAATCAGAGTGTATACACCAATGTTTCGGTCAGCAAACGCGGCTACAAGCAGGTCACGCCGTCCCAGACGATCCGCTATGACTTCAAGGACATCGCCAACAATTCCACCGTGCCGCTGAACAGCTTCTACTGGCACGACACACTGCCCATCTCGGCGGTGCGGCTTACAAAAATCGTTACCGGCACTTGGAATCACCGGCTCAGCTATAAGGTGGTCTACAAGACCAACCTGCACAATTACCGCACACTGGCGGACAACCTCTCCACCATGAAAAACTATTCGCTGGACGCTTCGCCTGCGGCACTGGGACTGGCCTCCAACGAGTATGTGACTGACTTCATGTTTGTTTTCGGAACGGTCAAGGCTGGTTTTGCACAGGTGGACGCACCCTATATCTTCTGCTGGACGAACAGTTGGCTGAAGGATGGGTATCAGTTTGCCAACCGAACCGATGTGGGCGGCCTACACAGCGGACAGTGGATTATGGCGACCGACCGCTGGGTCACTACGGTCTACAAACCGGGTGTGACGAAGCTGCCCAAAACGGGTTATTAAGTGAAAAATCGTATGAGTGGGAGCGCCGTCCTTTTATGGGCGGCGCTTGCCATCCCCGTTCTCTGGCTTGCACTGCTGGGCGGCGGGTGCTGTGGTGAAGGCGTTCGGCTGCTCACATGGCTGGACGCTTTTTCTGCGGCGCTGCAAACGCCGTTTGTCATTCATATCACACCCTACACGAAGAAATTCGTACTGGCGGCGCTCGCACTCTATGGGTTCGCCATTGCGTGGTACTACGCTGAAAAAGGTAACCGCCGTCCGGGTGAAGAACATGGCTCTGCATACTGGGGTGATGCCCGCGAGGTATGCGCGCATTTCAAAACCCGGCGTAAAGACCGCTATCTGCTGATCTCCAAGCATATCCGCATCAGTATGAATGTGAGAAAGCTGCCACCGCAGCATCAGGTGAACGCCAATATTCTGGTCATCGGCGGTTCTGGTGCAGGCAAGACGCGCTTTTTTATCAAGCCAAATCTCATGCAGGCGGACTGCTCCTACATCGTCTGCGACCCGAAGGGCGAAACCTACCGTGCGGTCGGCGGCTTGCTGGAAAAGATGGGTTATGAAGTGATGATCTTCAATCTCATCGACATGACGCACTCGGACTGCTATAACCCTTTTGCTTACCTGCACACCGATGTGGACGCATTCCGGCTTATCAACACGCTCATCCAAAACACCACGCCGCAGAAGTCGCAGACTTCGGACCCCTTCTGGGACAAGGCCGAAACCGCTTTCCTGTCCGCGCTTATTCTCTACCTGTTCCACGAAGCGCCGGAGAGCGAGCGCAACTTCGGCACCCTGATGTACATGGTCATCAACGCCGAAGCGCGTGAGGAGGATGAAAGCTACCGCAGTCCGGTGGATCTACTCTTTGACGACCTGGAGCGTGTGGACGAAGATCATATCGCGGTGAAAAACTGGAAAGTGTTCAAACAGGCCGGGCCGAAAACCGCAAAATCTATTCTGGTTTCTGCTTCCACCCGTCTGGCGGCGTTCAACACCGAAGAAATGGCGCGTCTCACCAGCCGTGATGACCTGTCACTTGGCACACTGGGCGACCGCAAGCGCGTCATTTTCGCAGTCATCCCGGACGAGGACACCACCTTTAACTATCTGGTCGGCCTGCTGTATTCGCAGGCGTTCCGAGAACTCTATCATGCCGCAGACAATAAGTACGGCGGCAGACTGCCCGTGCCGGTGCGCGTGCTGATGGACGAGTTTGCCAATGTCGCATTGCCGGAGGACTTTGAACGAGTGCTTGCCACCTGCCGCAGCCGGGAGATCTCCATCAACATCGTCATTCAGAACATGGCACAGCTCAAGAAGCTGTTTAAGGATAGTTGGGAAAATGTGACCGGCAACTGCGATACGCTGCTGTATCTCGGCGGCAACGAAGCCAGCACCCACGAGTACATTTCCAAGATGCTTGGTAAGGCCACCATCGACACCCGAACGCGCGGCGTGACGAAGGGACGCAGCGGCTCCAGCAGCACCAATTATCAGAACGCAGGGCGTGAACTGCTCATGCCGGATGAGGTTCGGATGCTGGATAACCGCAAGGCGCTCGTATTCATTCGCGGCGAACGCCCGGTGATGGATGACAAGTATCCTATCCAAAAACATCCAAACTATCGTTTTTCTGCGGACGGCGGACAGCCGCCGTATGAAAAGCGGTTTGACATTCCCTGCTATGAGCGAAACGGCCTGTCCCATGAAATCGACATCAAAAATCTCGAAATACTGGAGGAAACACAATATGAAGAAGAAACCCATTCTGACCTCGGACGAGAGGACGCGCAAGGCAAAGCGCCGCTATTTCACCGCTGCACTGACCTGTGTTCTCGCCTGCGCCATCTGTACGCCCGCTTTCGCCGCCGGTGATGACCCGCTGACTGCCATCAACAACCTGTCCACCTTCGTCTTTTCCGCCATCAAAGCCATCGGCGTGATCCTGCTGGGCTGGGGTGTGGTGCAGATCGGTCTGAGCTTGCAGTCCCATGACCCCTCTCAGCGCAGCACCGGCTTTCTGACTTTCTTCGGCGGTCTGGTGATTGCATTTGCGAAAGAAATTCTGGATCTGATCTTGAAGTAAACGATATAAATAGTGACAGCCGCCTGTTTTTTCACGGAACAGGCGGCTGTTTTCTGGAGGTGATAACTTGGACGACAACTGGATCGTAGAAAATCTGGAGGGCGCATTTGCCACATGGAACTCCAAGCTGACCGAGATATGGTCACTGGTAAGCGAAACACCGCAGCATTTCAAAGGCGGTGCAATATGGGAGCTGTGCCAGAACATCAACACCGCATTACAGGCCATCGGCTACGGGCTGCTCATTCTGTTTTTCGCCGTCAGTATTTTCCGCAGTACGGCAAATTTTCAGGACTTCCGTAGACCCGAACAGGCACTTCGTTACTTTATACGCTTTGTCGCAGCAAAAACCGCCGTGACCTATGGCATGGACATTATGACTACACTGTTTACCATCTGCGGCGGTATCGTCAGTGCGGTAGCGGGCAATCTCGGCAATCTCACAGGCGCATCTGTGGCGCTCCCGGAGGAAATCAAAACCGCCATTGATGAAGTGGGGTTTCTGGCGAGTATACCGCTGTGGCTGGTAACGATACTGGGCAGCGTGTTCATCACGGTGCTGTCCTTTGTGATGATACTGACCGTGTACAGCCGATTCTTCCGGCTCTATATGTACACGGCGCTTGCGCCTATCCCACTGTCCACCTTTGCGGGAGATATGACTTCAAACACCGGGCATACCTTCATCAAAAGCTATCTTGGCGTGTGCATGGAGGGCGCGGTCATCGTGCTTGCCTGCATGATATTCTCCGCATTTGTCAGCGGCGGTTCACCTGGCATTGCCGACCCGAATGCTTCAGCGGTGACGATGGTATGGAGCTATCTCGCGGAAACTATCTTCAATATGCTGGTGCTCGTGGGACTGGTAAAGGGCGCAGACCGAATTGTGAAAGAGATGATGGCGCTGTGAATTGTCCGTTTTTTCGGACAGCAGTTTTACTATGATTTTATCAGAACAGCAAAGCTGATTTTTTGCACGAAACCCCAGACTGCGTTACACTGATACCATCAAGGAGGTGCTGATCGTGTTCAGACAAATTATTTTCCCCATTCTGTTTTTCCTGCTGCTACCGTTGTGGTTCAAGCTGCTCATCAAGCTGAGGCTGGGGCCTGCACTGGTCTATGTGGTTCTCGGCAACACCGTCTGGCTGGACTGGGCGGCACACCATACGGCGCTGGCGGATGGTATCCTGTTCGCCATTCTCGGTGTAACGGCACTAAGCTGGCTCGTGACCTTTTACCGCAAAATCCGTGACCATCAAATCGAATAAACCCTGTGAGGAGTGCAAAAGCACTCCTCTTTTTCTTGGAGGTGACTATGGAAATCCGTATCAATCGTGAAGTGCGAAACTATCACGAATCTATCTTCTTCGGACTGTCTGCAAGGCAGTTCGGCTGCTCCCTCGGCGCTGTTGCAGTTGCCGTGGGAGCTTATTTTTTGCTCAAAGACCCCATCGGAAAGGAGAACGCAAGCTGGCTGTGTATGCTCTGTGCCGCACCGCTGGCGGTCGCTGGATTTTTCAAATACAATGGTCTTTCCTTTGAGCGGCTGCTTTGGGCGATGTTCAAGACCCACATTCTGTATGCCGGACGGCGGCTGTATAAGAGCGAAAACCTGTATGACCAACTTCTGCACATTCCAGAAAAGAAAGTGAGGAAACGCAAGTGAAGAAATTCGGACGAAAGAAAGAGCGTGCTTCGGTGCGTCTGCCTAAGACGGCCCAGCAGTCTATTCCCATCCGCCGTATCCACCGGGACGGTATCTGGGAGGTAGACGGCAAGTTCAGCCGCTGCTGGCGTTTCACCGACATCAATTATGCCGTAGCGGACGAGGAAGATAAAAAGGAAATGCTCATCCAGTATTGTGCACTGGAAAAGGCGTTGCCGACGGACGCGATCACGAAAATCTCTATCGTCAACAAGCGGCTGAATCCGCTGGAATTTCAGAAAGAAATGCTCATACCGTCCAAGCAGGACGGGCGCGACGATTACCGTAAGGAATACAACCGTATGCTGCTCGATAAAGCCGCCGAAGGCAACGGCATCGTGCAGGAGCGGTACATCACGGTTTCCGTGGAGCGCCGCAGCATTGAGGAGGCGCGCAGCTTCTTTGCCCGTGTGGGCAGCGATTTGTCCGCCAACATGAAAAAGCTGAACTCCAAGCTGTACGAACTGGACAACAAGGAGCGGCTGGGTATCCTGCATGACTTTTTCCGCATCGGTGAGGAGGATTCATTCCGCTTTGACTTCGATACCGTAGCAAAGCGCGGCCACTCGTTCAAGGACTCCATCTGCCCGGACAGTATCCAGTTCCATTCTAACTACTTTGAGCTTTCGGACAGCAAAGTGGGCCGCGTGCTGTTCCTCAAGGACTATCCGGCCTATCTGGAGGACAGCTTTGTAAAGGAACTGACCGAACTCAACCGCAATCTGATTTTGTCCATCGACATTCAGCCCATTCCCACGGATAAGGCACTGAAAGAAATTCAAAACCAGTCCCTTGCGGTGGAAACGGATATTACCCGTTGGCAGAACAAGCAGAACCAGAACAACAATTTCTCCGCCATTCCGCCCATGCAGCTTACCGACGCGCGGGATACGATGCGTTCCATGCTGGACGATCTGACCATGCGCGACCAGCGCATGACCCTGTGCGTGATGACCCTCGTTCATGTGGCAGACAACAAGGCACAGCTTGACGCTGACACCGACACCATCCGCAGTATTGCGGGCGGCAAGAACTGTGAAATGAGCGTGCTGACCTATCAGCAGGAGGACGCACTGAACACGGTTTTGCCCTATGGCTTGCGGCGGATTGACACCTTGCGGACACTGACCACCGAGAGCGCCGCCGGTCTGGTGCCGTTTTCCTCGCAGGAGATTCGACATCGCGGCGGCGTGTACTACGGCGTGAACGCCACCAGCCGCAATCTGATCGTCTGCGACCGCCGACAGCTTTTGAACAGTAATGGTTTCATTCTGGGGGTATCCGGCTCGGGCAAATCCTTTGCGGCCAAGGAAGAGATCACCTCTATCGCGCTTTCTACCGACGACGATATTATCATCGTTGACCCGGAACGCGAGTATGCGCCGCTGGTGCGGGCACTGGGCGGCGAAGTCGTGCAGATTTCGGCAGGCAGTCCCAACCATATCAACGCGATGGATATGACCAGCGGTTACGGCGAGGAAGAAGGCAAGGCGGACGACCCTCTGATTTTGAAAAGCCAGTTTGTCATGTCCCTGTGCGAGCAGCTGATGAAGCCGGAGCCGGTGGGCGCGAAAGAGCGTTCCATCATCGGGCGGTGCGTGGGAAATGTGTACCGCGAGTACATCAAGGATTACCGCAATCCGCCCACGCTGAAAGACTTCCGCGAAGAACTGCTGCGCCAGCCGGAGCCGCAGGCCCAGTCCATCGCGCTGGCACTGGAACTGTTCGTGGACGGCACACTGGATGTATTCGCCTATCAGACCAATGTGGATATGAGCAACCGCATTATGCTGTTCGATATTTTTGACCTCGGCAGTCAGCTCAAAACCGTGGGCATGCTGGTCATGCTGGACGCGATTTTGAACCGTGTGATTGAAAACCACAAGCGCGGACGGCGCACATGGATCTACATTGACGAAATTTATCTGTTCTTCGCCAATGAGTACAGCAGCAGCTTCCTCGAAGAAAGCTGGAAGCGCTTCCGCAAGAAAAACGCCGCCGCGACCGGCATTACACAGAATGTCACCGATTGTCTGCGTTCTCCCACAGCAAAGAATATGCTAGCGAACTCCGAGTTCCTGCTTATGCTGTCGCAGGCTCCTACCGACCAGCAGGAACTGGTGAAAATGCTCCGCATTTCGGAAGAACAGCTTTCCTATATCAGCAATGCGGAATCTGGACACGGCCTTATCAAAGTCGGCGGCGCAAAGGTGCCGTTCATCAACCAATTCCCGCGCAACACGGCGTTATACCGCCTTATGACGACCAAGCCGGGTGAATCGCTGTGAAAGAGATACGGACACGTCCGAAAAAACGGGATATTCAAACCCGGCAGACCACCACCTTTCTGCCCCAACAGGCTGCAAAGGTGCTGCGGGAGCAGGCTGTCCGGCGGCAGTTCAAGAGCAAGAACAATATGCCGGAGGAAGAACAGACTTCACCTTATCAAGAGCCGGTGGAACGGTTTCAGACCAAGGAACAGCGTGCGGCGGAGATCAGCAGCCGCACGGCGTTCCGCTCCGGCAAGGCGTTGGCACAGAAGCAATTCGACCGCAAATTCAGCGCCGCCGAGCCGAAAGACAAAGGCACTTCATCCTCTGCAACGGTACAAACTGAAACGCCGCAAATCACCCGTGCCAAGCAGAAATTCCGGCAGGTACAGGCGAAAAAGCAGACCGAACGCCGCCAAGGAACTGCGGCTATCATCGAAAAGCATGAAGCCGCACAGGTGCAGGCGGACATTGCTGCGATAGAGCAGCAAGTGGATTTGACATCCTTCAATGCTGATATGCCCAGACACACTGAACAGCCTCATACCTCAAAACGGCGAAAATCACCCGCCACAGTGCCGAAAGAGAAAAGGCCGCGCCGCGAACAGCTATTCACGGGGCGGCAAGATACCATTGTCCGCCAACGGGCGGCGGCAAAGGCGCAGGCACAGATCACGGCGAGAGCCAAGCAGCGGGTGCAGCAGCAGGTCATGCAGGAAACCGCACAAAAGACAGCACAAACCAGCAAACGCACAGTAAAACTCTTTGAACGGGTCAAGAAAGCCGTAATCCGCGCAGGACAGGCTGTCGCACGGGCGGCAGTCGGACTGCTGGGAGGTGCCGGTGCGCTCATTGCGCTGATTTTGATCATCGGCGGTGCGGCGGCTGTTATCGGAACGCCGTTTGGTGTGTTCTGGTCTGGCAACGACAGCGACGCGCAATCTGTCCCGCAGGCCGTCGCGCTCATCAACAGTGAGTTTTCCGCGAAGATCAATCAGATACAGACCGAGAACCCCGCAGACAGCGTGGTCATCCATCGAGAGCCGGACGGCAGCAGCGACCTTTCCATCACCAACTGGACAGATGTTGTCGCTGTGTTTGCAGTCAAAACGGCTGGGGCCGATGCCGATGCTACTGATGTTGTCACCATCGACGAGGAGCGTATCGACCTTATCCGCACGGTGTTCTGGGATATGAATACCGTCAGCTACTATGTACAGACCATCGAGCATGAGGACAGTACGAAAACCATTCTGCATATTACCCTCACCAGCAAGAAAGCAACGGATATGCCGGACTTCTACCACTTCAATAAGAACCAGCGTGAAGCCTTGGAGGAAGTGCTGAAGCCGGAGTACGCGCAAATGCTAGCAGAATTGGTGGGCACCTACGGCGGCGAAGTTACGCTGGACGAAGCACAGATCCGCGCCATGCTTGCCGCCATGCCCAAGGACATTTCCGAGCGGCGGCGTGCTGTGGTGGAAAAAGCCTATTCACTGCTCGGCAAAGTGAATTACTTCTGGGGCGGCAAAAGCAGCGCCATCGGTTGGGATTCCCGCTGGGGCAAGCCTACTCGCGTCACCGCCGCCGGAAGCAGAACGACCGGAACCATCCGCCCGTATGGTCTGGATTGCTCCGGTTTCGTCGATTGGGTATTCAATAATTCACTGGGCTATGTGATCGGGCACGGCGGAGGCGCAGCCAGTCAGCATGACCACTGCAAACCCATCTCATGGAGTGAAGCACAGCCGGGTGATCTGGTGTTTTACCCCGGCGATACTCATGTAGGCGTGTTCGTCGGCAAGGACAGTAGCGGCGATCCGCTTATCATCCACTGCGCCAGTTCGCAAAATAATGTGGTGCTGACAGGCTTGCAGGGCTTTGTGAGCATTGGCAGACCGGATTGTTTTTAATCAAAAAGTACAGAAATCCCGGTACGGTGTAGCTACCGTGCCGGGATTAACAAATTTAAGAGGTTTGCTACTCTGATTTGTCCGGCAATTTGTGACACAGAAACATCCATTATACTAAAGTTGCCGGAATTCTCTGCTTTTTCAAGTGCGACATCAACTATTAAAAGGAGTGTTAATCATCGCAGAAATCTATGCATATGTCCGTGTTTCCACACGGGAACAGAATGAAGATAGGCAACTTATCGCAATGAACGAATTACAAGTGCCGAAAAAGAATATTTTTATTGATAAACAATCCGGAAAAGATTTTGAACGACCTCACTACAAAAAACTGATAAAACGACTCAAAAAAGACGATTTGCTTTATATCAAGAGCATTGACCGAATTGGACGCAATTATAATGAAATTCAGGAGCAATGGCGTATTCTGACGAAAGAGAAAGGCATTGATATTGTTGTGCTGGATATGCCACTGCTGGACACCCGGCGTGGAAAGGATTTGATGGGAACCTTCCTCAGCGACATTGTATTACAAGTGTTGTCCTTTGTTGCTGAAAACGAGCGTGTTAATATCCGCCAGCGGCAAGCAGAAGGTATCGCGGCTGCAAAAGCGAAAGGTGTACGGTTTGGAAGAGCGCCAAAACCATTGCCCCCTAATTTCCACACCGTCTACCAACGCTGGAAACACGGTGAAATTACCGGAACCGCAGCAGCTAAAGAATGTGGGATGCCGTTATCTACCTTCCGCTATCGAGCAGAAATTTACGAAAAAGCCAAGTTGTTGTGACCTACCAATTTTGCAACAATGTGTACATTCCTGTAAATAGGATACATTTACAAGTTCAGAGGTATTATATCATGAATAGGCTTCAAAGGCAATCCTGCGCTTGTAGCTTTTCAACAAATAGAGAGGTAATTTAGTCATTCTTTTGTGGTTGCGAAAAGGTACACCTTATTGAAATTGTTGAGACCATTACAAAGCACAAAGGATGGGCAATCACATGATTAGAATTTTTGAAACAGGCGATAACCATATTGGCTTGAAGTATGCCAGTCATGAGCAATCGGTCGTTCTCTCATCAAGCCGAGTAACTGCGTTTGAAAATATGGTTCAAACAGCAAACCAAGAAAACTGCAATCTTTTTGTGATTACCGGCGATTTGTTTGAAAATACATACAGCATATCCAAAAAGGACATTAAGTCCATTTTGGATATGCTGTCATGTTTTATGGGAACCGTTATAGTGCTTCCCGGCAATCATGACTACTACGATACAGAGGTGAAAGTCTGGCAGTACTTCAAAGATGCTGTGACTTCTTACGACAATATCTTGCTGTTGACTGATTACCGTCCATATCTATTAGAAATCAGCGGTGAGAAAGTCATTCTTTATCCGGCGCTTTGCACCTCAGTTCATTCCGCTCCCGGGGAAAACAATCTTAGTTGGATTAAAGCTACTGATATTCCGAACGATGACACCTACCATATCGGTATCGCCCACGGAGCCGTAGAAGGAGAAACAATCGATAAAGAGGGGCAATACTTCTTGATGACCCGCTCTGAATTGGAAGGACGGGGAAATGGTTGTTCTCGTACGGAAATGGCTGAGGTCTGGCAGGATATTTCACAACGGATGCAGATGGAACTGGAGGCATTTGATAGGAAGCAAGGCATGAATTCGGGTGCAATGGCGCAAAATTTAACGGCAGTGAATCGAGAGAAATATGATTATACTGCATTTTTGAAAAAGTTTGCCGTCATGGGGGAGGCAATGAAGATTAATGACGATGAATTTGACTATATCTTCTACACCTATGGTTTACAACTCTATGAAAACATGCCACTAATCGAGCCGCTGGAATATAAGGAAGTCAAAGCAATCAAAGAATTTGTTGTTGCTATTGATACTTCAGGCTCGACCTCTGGTGAATTGGTACAGCGATTCGTGCAGAAGACCTACAACATTCTCAAATCCACTGAGAGCTTTTTCACAAAAATCAATCTGCACATCATCCAGTGCGATGCAAATATTCAAGAAGACAGGAGAATCACTTCGCAAGAAGAGTTTGATGAGTATCTTCAAACAATGAAAATCCACGGCCTCGGCGGCACAGACTTTCGCCCAGTATTTGAGTATGTAGATAGGCTGCGGTGTCAAAAAGAATTCAACAATCTGAAAGGATTGATTTATTTTACTGACGGCTACGGAACATATCCCGCCCAAAAGCCAGACTATGAGACAGCTTTTGTATTCTTAGATGATGACTATGGTACTCCGTGCGTGCCCTCATGGGCCATAAAGTTGGTATTACAGAAGAATGAAATATAGGAGAAATACTCGATAAAAATATGAAGGGGCTTTCCCATGAACATAAAACAGGCGAAAATGCAGATCAACAACGCTATAAAATCCTACTTCAGCAAGGACGATTTCGGAAATTACAAGATTCCGATTGAGCGACAACGACCGATTTTCCTAATGGGGCCTCCTGGCATCGGTAAGACTGCTATTATGGAACAGGTGGCGGAGGAACTGGGAGTGGGCCTTGTCAGCTACTCCATGACCCACCACACCCGGCAATCGGCACTTGGGCTACCTTTCATCGAAAAAAGAATTTATGGTGGTCGGGAATACAGCGTGTCCGAGTATACTATGAGCGAAATCATTGCTTCGGTCTACGATATGATGGAAAGTGCTGGCGTGAAAGAGGGAATTTTATTCCTAGATGAGATCAACTGTGTATCTGAAACTCTTGCTCCGGCCATGCTACAATTCTTACAGTATAAGATTTTTGGACGACATCGTATTCCTGATGGCTGGATTGTAGTAACAGCCGGTAATCCACCGGAGTATAATAATTCTGTGCGAGAATTCGACATCGTTACATGGGATCGCTTAAAACGCATTGATGTAGAACCCGACTACAGAGTTTGGAAAGAGTATGCCTATCAGAAGGGCGTTCATCCGGCAATCCTTACCTATCTCGACATTAACAAGGATGATTTCTACAGAATTGAAACAACCGTAGACGGTAAGAGTTTTGTCACTGCTCGTGGATGGAGCGATTTGAGCGATATGATTAGACTCTATGAGCAAAATAGACTTGTCGTAGATGAATTGCTTGTCGCACAGTATCTGCAGAACCAAAAAATTGCTAAAGACTTCGCCATTTACTACGATTTATTCAACAAGTATAAGTCTGACTATCAAGTGCCTACCATTGATGACCTGCGGCGCATCGCTGACAGAAACGCTTTCTCCCACTGTTGATTATCTAATCACCAATACCCCAGATTCTGGTACAGCGAAAAATAAAAAGGCTATCGAATTGGGAATTAAACGCATCACTGAGGCACAGTTCAATGAAATGATTGGCAGAATTACATGACAAAAAGCCATTTATCAAAGGCAGAACGGTTATCCGTTCTGCCTTTTTTCTTATCTTCACACTGCTTTTAATGATATTGGGACTGTATAATCCATATATTCTGCACTCCAAATTTTTTTAAAATTTAACCGGCAAGATTGGCATTCTGCTTTTCCGAATCGTATTAGTCAGTATCAGGACAAGAGCAGCACCTCCCCATCAACGCCATGCGCGGAAAGGGGGTGTGGACTATGCAGTGGTCTGATAAAGACATTTCTCGTATTGAAGGTAAATTCGATAGCTTCTGCAAAACTGTTCTGCGGAATTTCGCAAGAGATTGGTACAGAGCCAAACGAAGACATCACGCAACAGAAGTTTTGTTTTCAGAACTACCGGACGGCCATCGATTAGAGCCGATACATAACGACCCAATCTGCCCGTTGGAACAATATCTGTTCGATGATTTAGAATTACCGATAAAAATTAACAACGATGTACTGGCACAGGCATTGTGCCAGCTTTCAAGACGAAAACGGCAAATCGTTCTGCTTGCCTATTTTTGCGATTGGACAGACCAACAGATTAGCGAACGGTTTCATGTCGTGCGCAGTACGATACAATCAGCCAGAACCAAAGCACTGAAAGAAATGAGGGAATTACTTGAAAAACAATCAGAAACATAATCGGGCGGTCATCCGCCGTGTGCCGCTGGATACCATCGTAAAGGCGAAAAATGGTGATAATACGGCGCTTGAGAAAATTTTGCGCCACTATCAGGGATATATGCTGAAACTCAGCCAGTTTGAACTGTACGATGCCAGCGGCACGGTCTATACCTGCTTCGATGAAGAACTATACCAAGAACTCCAATTCAAATTGGTGAAAACGATTCTTGACCGTTTTGAGCTGCGATAAATAACCTTGCCGATCCTTCACAGAGAATAACAATTCGTTGTCCTCTGTGAAAGGCTGGTAAGGACTGTCCTCAGTCTTTCCGCCTTTGCACCTTGAAAACTGAATGAGCGTCCGTATTAGATACTGCACAGGGGAAGCAGGCCACGACCTCCAGAGAGGAGGTTTCGGAGCGAGCGTGCCAATGTGCCGAATACGGTGTCCTGTCACAACAGACAGTCCATCAGGAACAGGATACGGGTACAAACGCCGACAATAGAAGAATCGCGGAGCCGCTGTGCAGATACGGCGGCTCCACTTGATTGATAGGAGTATCAATATGTCATTATCAGAACAACGCCAGCGAAATAATGAACTGGCGAAAGAGGTCATAGAGTGCCGTGATATTCTGTACTCTGTGCCGGAAGCGGCAAAGCTGCTCCATGTAAACAAAAATATGGTCTATGACCTGATCCGCTGCGGTTATCTCCGCTCCATCAAGCTGGGGAGTCGTAAAGTCAGCCGTAAGGCCCTGCTGGACTTTGTAGAGAAATTTGAAGGACAGACCGTAGAACTGCCAGGTGTGCGGTCAGAGTAAAAATGCGAAAAAGTTCAAAAACCACGGCTTGAACCATTGGTATTTCCATGTTATATTATAAGTAAGATAGGATGTGAAGTGATGTCCGATTTAGATTTTGAGCGCAAACACGCCGAGGATTTGCAGCGGCTGCGCGGTCTGCGCCTGCTGGATGATGACTTTATGAACAAGGTGTTTGAGGACAAAGCCTGTGCCGAGTTCCTGCTCCAGATCATCTTACAGCGTACCGATTTGCGTGTACAGCGCGTGCATGGTCAGCACGACATCAAGAATTTGCAGGGACGCTCCGTGCGGCTGGATATTCTGGCCGTCGATGAAGCAGACCGTGTTTACAATATCGAGGTTCAGCGCAGCGATAAAGGCGCTGGCGTCAAGCGTGCCCGGTATAACAGCAGTCTGATCGACGCCAATGTGACCGAACCCGGCGATGAATATGAGAAGCTGAACGAAACCTATGTCATTTTCATCACAGAACATGATGTGCTGGGCGACGGCCACCCGATCTATCATATTGACCGGATGGTCAGGGAAACCGGCGCATTGTTTGGGGACGAATCGCATATCCTATATGTGAACGCCCAGATCAAAGACGATACGGCGCTCGGTCAGCTGATGCACGACTTTTCCTGCACCAGCGCCGAAGAGATGCACTATCAAATTCTGGCGGACAGAGTTCGCTATTTCAAAGAAGATACGGAAGGAGTTGCGACTATGTGCAAGGCTATGGAAGATATGAGAAATGAAGCTGCAAAGGAAAAATCCATTGAAATTGCTCTGCGGATGCTGAAAGCAGGAAAATATACCCATGAAGATATTGCTGATCTTCTTCAAATGACGGTTGATGAAGTCAAGGCTCTGGACGAGAGCAAGCCTGCCTGATGTGATTTTTTGTGAAATGCTCCTGCACCCTCTATAATTTCCGCAGGAGGTGCGTGAGCATGAAAGCAATGAATGAGCAGACCAGCGCTGCGGTAGAGGAAGTCCGTCTGACCAACTGTGAGTTTCTGACGGTCCAGCAAGTGGCAAAGATTTTGAAGGTTAACAAGAATACGGTGTATGACCTTATCGGTGCCAAACTGCTGCGAGCGGTCAAGCTGGGCAGTACCAAAGTGGCGACCATCGCTGTAGAGGACTTCATCCGCGAGATGGATGCCGGACTGATTGAGTACGACACGGTTACGAAGAAAGCTACGCGGCACCGCGCAAAAGCCAAATCAGCGGCAGGTCAGAATAAGTAAGTATTTCGCTTGTGAAACCTGACTCGGTATTGAATTTGCAGAGCGTGTTTTTTGTGGGCAAAGCGTGGGCAAAAAACTTTTCGATTACAATAAAGGACATATATAGCTTGATAGTTACGCTGAGGTAAACCCATCACTGGACGAGGCCCGCCACGGCAAGGCTCTCAAGGGCCTGCTGGAGCGCTACTTCAAGTAAGCCGAAGGCACTGAAAAATCAAGAGATTTTTAAGGGGAAGCTGAGAGATCGGCTTCCCCCTTTTTTGCGCCGCGGGAGAGCGGGGAGTGGATAAAAAGGTGGATGTGCGTTCCTGCTTTCGCCAATAAAATCATCAAAAGTGGCAATTCAAAAAGTGGATGTTGCTATGATATACCTTTGGATGTTCAGGAAACAATATCTTTCAAGCAGCATGATTGCCGGCTTAATGCGAATGTTTGCCGAAGGTCTGGATATACACGCTATGTCCTTGATCCGCTTCATTTCTGTCTCTCCATATCATATAGCACCGTTGTTCTTCATTTTCGATTTCTCCCCTCCTTGTTCTTATCCCATTATACAAATATAGAGAGCGAGGTCACCCGCTCTCCGTATTTGCTGAAAAAGTTCCGATTCTCTTAGAATATCGAAATCACTGAGATTATTTTTTCTTCAAATCCTTCAGCACTCTCCAGCCAGAGGTGGAAAAGCCAATCTCAAAGTAATAGGCATCTACGATCTCATAATCCCAATCGGCCATAGCAAACCATATATTCGTCCTGAGGATAAACAACTTTCTCCGTCAATTCGATCCAGCCGGAAATCGGATCGTCTCCGTTCTGGCGTACCACGCCCTTGATCTTGCTGCCGACGTGGGGTGCGTACAGCTTGCGCAGGCGTCCGGGGAAGCGATTGATATGCACCTCCGTCAGTTCGGTATTGTAGCCAAGCGTCGGGCCCCTCTCTACCCCCCAGTCGCGGTCCTGCCATATCTTCGCCAGATAGTTGCCGGGCTTTCCCTCAAATTTACACGGAATACTGATGAGGCCCTCCTGCATGGTGGTATAGTCAGCAGACGTCCCTGTCACCCCGCACCATACCGCTTGCGGTATTGAAGCGGTGAGGCGCCATAGCACAGGCGAAACCGCTCGATAAAGTGGCTGAGCTGATTGTAGCCCGTTTCCGCGCAGATCTCGGTGATCGGCCGGTCCGTGCCGACGATCATGCTCTTGGCCATGTAGAGCCGGTATTCATTCCGGTACCGCGTCGGCGTCATGCCGGTGTACTTTTTGAACAATACACTAAGCATGGTGCGGTTGACCGCCGCAGCGGAAGCAAGCTGTCCGGCAGACAGCGGCTCGCTGTAATGCTCGTGCAGGTAGCGGAGCGCGGTTTGAAAAAGCCGCGCGTCCTCGCCGTCTTTCTCCGTCCCGCCGCGGAAGCTGCGTGTCAGCTCGCGCAGCACCTGCACGAGCAGTTCATATACAGCGAAGCAGTCCGGCTCGCCCTCCCGCGCACAGCAGCCGCGCAGGATCTCCGACCACTCTGCGCGCAGCGGCAGAACGGCGTGGGAAAAGGCTGCATCCTCCAGCAGCGGACAGATATAGCGCCGAAGCAGCGCGGGCGGGAAAAGCTGCTCCGACGCGAAATTGATACACAGCGTTCGCGTGTCGCCCTGCACCGTTCGGGAGCCGTGCAGGTGCCCCGCGTTGACAAGCAGGAGGTCGTCTGGTGTCAGCGCCAGACTCCCGCCCTCAACGGTGTAGTCAAGCGCGCCCTCATAGACCCATGTGAGCTGCACGTCGCTGTGCCAATGGAGCGGGATATGCTCTCTTGCGGCATGGCGGTAGCTCTGGGTATACACCGAGAGCGGAAGGTCGTCCGAAAGCGGCGCGACATGCTCGTGCAGCTTATCGTCCACCGTCAGATAGAATTCGCCCTGTATGCCCTCGCATTTCGGAAACGGTACAGCCATTCTCTCGCCCCCTTTTTCTCTATCCTACCACATCCCCTCGCAGCGGAAAAGCAAAAAGTGACAGTTTTTGTTTGATATCTGATAGAATTCGCTTTTTCGATCCCGTATACTGGTACCATCACAGAGCAAAACCGATAGTTTGAAGCAGAATGGAGCAGACTATGCTGATCATCAACGAAGAACGTCTTTTGAAGCGTATCCACACGCTTGGCGCGGTCGGTCTTGACGCCGACGGCCGCCGTACCCGCCTTGCCGCCTCCGATGAGGATAAGGCGGGGCGCGATCTCGTGTCCCGCTGGATGAGCGAAGCCGGTCTCACGGTCGTGACCGACTACATCGGAAATCTCTTTGGTATTTGGGTGCCAGAGGGCTGCGCCGACGCCGCGCCGCTCATGCTTGGCTCACACATTGATACCGTCATCAATGCCGGACAATTTGACGGCTGCTACGGCGTTCTTGCGGCGCTCGAGGTCGTTGAAACGCTCAAGGCGTCGGGCTTTGTGCCCGCGCGTCCCATCGCCATCGGCGCGTTCACCAACGAAGAGGGTGTACGCTACGCGCCCGACATGATGGGTTCTCTCGTCTACGCGGGTGGCTACCCGCTCGAAAAGGCGCTTGCCTCTGTCGGCACGGACGGTACGGTGCTCGGCGAGGAGCTCCGACGCATCGGGTACGCGGGTACGGTCGAGCCGGGCTTTCTCAAGCCCTGCGCCTTCGTGGAGCTGCACATTGAGCAGGGACCTATTCTTGACGCCGAGGGCATTTCCATCGGCGCGGTCGAAAACCTGCAAGGCATTTCCTGGCAGCGCATCACCATCGAAGGAGAGCAGAACCATGCCGGCACCACGCCGACCGCCTACCGCGTGGACGCGGGCCTCGCCGCCGCGAAGGTCATCACCTTCCTGCGCCGCCGCTGTGAGCTGCCGGACAGCCGCACCGTCGCCACCACCGGCTGCATCACGTTCGAGCCAAACGCCATCAACGTCATTCCGTCCAGGGCTGTGTTCACCGTGGACGTCCGCAACCCCGACGCGCAGCAGCTCTGCGCCGAGGAGCAGGCGCTTGCTGACTATCTTGCGGAGCTGGAAAGAACCGACCGCGTCAAGATCACAGCCGAGCGGCTCAGCCGTTTTGATCCGGTACTCTTCGACGAGAGGATCGTGCGGCTCATCGAAGGCTCCGCCGCCGCGCGGGGGCTTTCCTGCCGCCGCATGACCTCCGGCGCAGGGCAGGATGCGCAGATGCTTGCTCGCATCTGTCCCACGGCGATGATCTTCGTTCCAAGCGTCCGCGGCGTCAGCCACAATCCGCTGGAGCTGACACGCGACGCTGACCTTGCCGCCGGCGCCAATGTGTTTCTTGATGTTGTGGCACAGCTTGCCGCGAAAGAATAACAGTAAGCCGTTTTCCAGGGACGCCGCTCACCGCGGCGTCCTTTCTATACTCTCTCGTGCAGAGCGCACATATTTTGCGCTGCTGAAAACAATAGGACCTCTCCAAAAACGCACCGCTGTAACCAAAGAAGATGCTCGAAAAAGTAATAGCTTTCTTCGCGGAGTTGTGGTATGTGTTGTGGCTACCAAAGGAGGTAGCACGATGAACGATTACATGAAGTCCCTGCAAAAGCACTTTGACCGGCAGGAGCATAATGAACTGGATGAGCGGATCAGATGTGTGCGGGAAGAACTGCGTCAGGATTTGGGAACAGAGAGTCGGCGCAGACTGCTCCATCTGCTCGACGCACAGAACACCTTGCTGGTGGACTCCACGCTGATGAGCTTCACCGCAGGCTTCAAGCTTGCATGGGGCATCGCAACGGAGCTGGAGGCAGATGGTCTCTACTGCTTCGAAAAAGAAGACGAAGAACCTATAAGCGAGGTGAACACGCATGGCTAAGAAACGCGCCAACGGCGAGGGCAGCATTCGCAAGAGGTCCGATGGTCGCTGGGAGGGCCGCTATACCGCAGGCTACCATTCCGAGACAGGCAAGCGGATCATCAAAAATGTACTCGGCAAGACGCAGGCAGAATGCAAGGCAAAACTGAGTGCCGCTTTGGAATCGGTCAAGGGTATTGACGTCAGCCGTGCCGATGAGTATACCGTCGCCACATGGCTGCGAAGCTGGTACGACATTTACGCCAAGCCAAACATAAGAGTTGCCACGGCAGACCGCTACCATCTGATGGTCGAGCAATACACGATTCCCCGCATCGGCAATATCAAGCTCACCAAACTGACCTCGCACGATTTACAAAAGCTCTACAAGGATCTGATGGAAAACGGTCGCATCGACCGCAAGAGCGGTCACGGCAACCCTGGACTCAGCAGCACGACCGTCCGTAGCTTACATCTGATGCTACACAATGCCTTCGAGCGGGCGGTCAAGGAGCGCCTGATCCTGCGCAATCCGACTGAGGACTGTATCGCTCCCAAAATTCAGAAGTTCGAGATACAAATCCTCCAACCGGAACATATCAAAGAATACCTCAATGCAGCAAATGCCCGCGGACTCCTTCCCATGTTTTATCTGGAGCTGGTCAGCGGATTGCGCAAGGGCGAGTTAACCGCGCTTCTCTGGTCTGACCTCGACATTCAGAACCGCACCATATCCGTCAGCAAGCAGGCCAGCTGGGACACAGAGCACCAGCTCATTCTAAGCCGCCCCAAAACCGGCAACTCTATCCGCGAGGTGTCCATCCCGCAGGATGCCGTGGAGCTGCTGAAGCAGGAACACGCCAAACACCCCGACAATCCGTGGATGTTCCCATCCGGCAGGACCGGTGAAATGTATCACCCCGACTCGGTCGTAACACTCCACAAGCGGATCCTCAAGGACGCGGGGCTGGAGCATATCAGGTTCCACGACCTGAGACATACATTCGCGACCTTGGCACTGCAAAACGGTGTGGATGTGAAAACCGTCAGCAGTATGCTCGGCCACTACGACGCGGGCTTCACCCTCCGCACCTACACCCACGTCACACGGCAGATGCAGCAAAAGGCCGCGGAGAAAATGGGCAGCTTCATGGCGCAGATTCGATAAGTCCCGCAGGCAAGCAGAGCACCGGAAAGGAAGCAATTTCCTCTCCGGTGCTCTTTGGTTCTTTTCGCGCATTTCGTTGTACCCATGGGGCAGCTGGCAGTAGGCGGCAAAGCCGCTGATTGCCAGCCGATGTGGGTCACGGTGTGGGTCAGGCAGTTGACCCGCATTTTGACCCACACCATTTTCAGCGTTTTTGCAGCAAAAAAGCACCGAAAACCGAAGGAGTGTACTGATAAAGAAGTTTTTACACTCCGAGCAAACAGCGTGATGTGCTATGGCATATCACGCTGTTTGCCTTGTTGCGACCTCCTTGGACAGCGGAATTTTCCCCACAAAGTTATAGTAAATGTCGATTTGCTGTGTGCGGTGTCCGCTGGATTTATCAGGCGCATAAACGATGATTTTTTCAACCAGTTCGTGAAGCATATCTGGCGTCAATTCACACGGCTCGGTGTATTTTCTAACACACTTCAAGAAACTCTTGATGTTCAAGGACTGCTCCTCACAGGTATCTACCATGCACTTTAGTTCTGCATTACTGTTTTCCAATGTGCGTTGTTCTTGTTCATAGTCCGCACTCATTTTGGAAAAGCGGCTGTCGGACAGTTTACCGTTTAGATTGTCCTCATAGAGCCGTTTTATGATGTTGTCGATTTCTGCGATACGCCGCATCTGCTGTTCCATTTGACGCTTGGAAACGGACAGCATTTGCATCTGCTCAGCCGCTTTATTCTCTGTGACTTGCTGCACAAAGTCATTCTCATAATCCCTGACATAAGCTATGACCTTTTGCAGGTTGTCTAATACCAGAGTCTCCAATACTGTAGATCGAATATAGTGGGCGCTGCACTCACCGCGTCTACGCTTATAAGTGCCGCAAACATAATTGTCTAAACTTCTATCCCACGATTTGGTTCGACACAGGTGGAGTTTATTCCCGCAATCAGCACAATACACCATCCCAGAGAACATTCCCATATCGCCCATTTTGGTTGGGCGTCGTCTGCTTTGTCTGGCTTTTTGAACCAAGTCCCATGTCTCTTGATCTATTAAGGCAACATGGGTATTCTCAAAAACGACCTGCTTTTCTTCTGGATTGCGGATGACTTTCTTACTTTTATAGGACTTTTTTGTGGTCTTGAAATTGTAGGTATTTCCCAGATAGTCCTTTTGCTCTAAGATATTTACTACGGTACTCTCATGCCACTGATAAGGAAATTCAGGATTGTAACGGCTCGTCCGCCCAGTGCGGTGAAATTCCAGCGTACCGGGTGTTACTATTTGCTTTTCACGCAGAATACGGGCAATTTTGCCGGGGCCATTCCCCTCAACAGCCAATCGGAAAATCAGCCGTACTACCGGTGCAGTCTCCGTGTCCTCAATGAGCTGCCCATTCTCACCCTTTAGATACCCATAGGGAGTTTGCGTGGACAAGCGTTTTCCGGACAAGCCCTTTGCACGGAAAACTGCACGAATTTTCTTGCTGGTATCTTTGGCGTACCACTCATTGATGATGTTCCGAAATGGCGTAAAATCGTTATCATCACGCGCACTATCCACACCGTCATTGATAGCGATGAAACGGACATCCTTATCGGGGAACATGATCTCCGTGTACATTCCGACTTCCAGATAGTTTCGACCGAAGCGGGACATATCTTTGACGATCACGCAGTTAACATATCCCGCTTCAATATCAGCCAACATCTCTTGAAAACCGGGGCGGTTGAAACTCGTACCACTGTAACCATCGTCTACATAGAACTTGTAATTGGTGATGCTGTGGTCTTTCGCATATTTCTCTAAAATCTGCTTTTGGTGCTGGATACTATTGCTGTCGCCCTCGTTATCATCATCACGGGACAACCTGCAATAGAGCGCAGTCCATTTTTCCATCCGTGCTTTAAACGCCGTAGATATTGCTGGCATTACCGTTTGCCCCCTTTCCAAAGGAAAGAGGAAAACGGGGCAAGCATACGCATGGTAATGTTTCCTTCTTGTACGCTGTATAGTGAAACGCTCTGCGGTGCGAACAGCGTTTCAAAGAGATAGCAGACATCCTTAGTATTACGAGAAAGACGGGAAAGATTATAGACTACGACCGCCGACACATTTCCAGCCTCGATTTGCTGAAGCATTTCTTGAAAAGCAGGGCGCTCCATGACATTTCCGCTAAAGCCTGCATCCGAAAAGACCTGTACCGGCATCAGGTTGTTTTGACGCGCATATTCTGTTGCTTGAAGCTCCTGATGGCGCATCGTCTCCGCCATCATATCGGCGTTCCCGCCGTTGTCAATACGGCAATAAATCGCCGTGAATTGTTTGGACTGTCTAATCATGTTCCCTCCGTTCCGACAGCCGCCAAGGTTGATAAAAACGCTTATCAGGTCAATAATATTATACCAAACTCCAATGATACGGTCAAAAAATCAAACTTTTTTGCCGTATTTTGTTGCTTTGGTATCCATGTCGATCAGACGCTTGATTTTATCAACGGCTGTGCTGCCCTCACTGGGGAAATGCGAGGTGACGATATAAGTAGTGTTGCCAATCTTCTTTTCCATCTGCATAGGCTGCTCTGCTTTCTTATCCATGTTGTCACCCCTTGTATATTTTTTGAATGGTCTAAAATCGACAAAAACCGCGCCCTCATGCAGGCGCGGCCTTTGATGTAGTCTTGTTTGTTGGCAGGTACATTTCAGGAACATATTGGACGGTGCTGGCACACCTTACACGGGAATTTCACCCCCTGCGGTTCTCACAGGTTGCCCCCTTTGCCTGCGACGGCTCACGACCTGTCAAGGCCGCTTCAACGCTCGGACTGAGGCTGGACAATCGTATCTCCCCGATATGCGGGTCATCGCCCTCAAACCAGCCACGGCTTGTTTGTGCGCAGAAGGCTGCTCCCCCTATACCTCCTTTCTCAAGTTGGGATCATGGCCTGCTCAATCCCGCACGGCTTTCCTTTCGGGCGCATATCGGATGTATCCAATAGACCTATTCAATTCTCGGACTGTCGCCAGCCCGCACGGATGCACCGCTGCCGGTACATTCGTGCCGAATGGCGAGTGTCGAAATCTGTCTCAAATTGAGCCACATTTCCGGTGACAGACAAAAGAGAAAGGCGGCAGCGCCGCCTTTCTCCCTGTCGGTCAATTTCGCAGGTAAGCGGCCAGAATGTCGATAAACTGGGAATTGGTCGGCGGCTGTCGCAATTCAGCCCCGGCAATCAGGTTCAAAAAGCTGTGGTCAGGATAATTCCAACAGCTCTGAATAAGCGTGCGGAGATTGCGCTCGACGCAGCTGGGCGTGGTCTGAAAATGCGCCGCCGTTTGTGCATAGAGGCGCTTGGTAATAAGAATCATATTCTCCGGCTGATCCCGAACTTGCTCCACCATGTAGACCGCATAGCGGAAACCCGTCAGTTTACCGCTCACACCGAGAAGCCTCAACAGGCGTTCGGCATCCAACGGGGTCTGCGAAGCGTCTCGTTCATACTCAGGCACATAATAAACTAAAGGCATTTGATACCCCTCCTGTTAGAAATTAGGATAAGAACAGAGAAAGGGCAGCAGGGGCGGGCCTCTCGGCCAGCGGTAGGTCTTGGCACAAGACCTCTGCTATGCCGGAACTAAATCCAGCCGTTAGGGATACCCCAATTTTCTGCTTTCACTGTAAAAATGGGATGGCAGGGGATTGTTGTATGAACGGTCGCCAGGTAAAAATTCCGTGTAAACATCCATATCCTCCGTATCTCAATCATACACGATAAATGCCGCTTTGTGTCATACAATCGCTCTACAATGCCCGGCGGCAATCGCCTGATTTTGTTCGATTACAGTCGAATTTTGAACTTTTGGACGATATTATAGAAAAACCGCAAGGCAACTCCAAAGAGGAACTGCCTTGCGGTTAAAAACAATATTTTTTTGGCTATTCCACGCACACTCGTTCGGGACTTAGCTTACTTACCTTGATAGGCTCTGAAAAGGAAAGTAACGATTTGTGCGCGGGTGCAGTTGTTGTCAGAGCCGAACAGACCGCCGCCGATGCCGCCAGTGATACCGCTCTTCTCCGCCCACTTGACCGCGCTTGCGTAGTAAGCGTCAGCCACCACATCGCTGAAGGCCGCGCTGCCGCTGACAGCAGGCGCGCCGGATGCGCGATAGAGGAAAGTTACACTCTGAGCGCGGGTGCAGGTGGCGTCAGGACTGAATTTACCATCGCTGGTGCCGCTGGTAATGCCGTTTTCGACAGCCCAGGCAACAGCCTTGGCATAGAAGGCGTCAGCGGGAACATCC
>ENA-OZLH01000385-OZLH01000385.1-human-gut-metagenome-genome-assembly--contig:-NODE-385-length-24467-cov-51.733860_pt1 | contig 24467 bp, 21 predicted proteins | sample MGYA00244832_ERZ653776 | MGnify/ENA primary metagenome ERZ653776 (study PRJEB26926, sample SAMN06165218) | human gut metagenome | biome: ENVO:00009003; feature: ENVO:2100002; material: ENVO:00002003...
GTCCTTGCACATTCTGTAAACTATGTTATCACACTATACAGGCTTGCCCCTCCCGAAATACAATTGATTATACATTCGCCGTTTGCAAAGCAGAAGCTGCATTAAATACTGCGATTTAAGCTGTTTCGTTTGTATATATTGCAAACGCCGCATTTCCATTATTCCGCTCCGTTTAGTATGTTTCCCTTGACTAATCGCCGCGTTTAATGTACAATATAATAGAGCAAATATGCAGACAGCACGCACTTCGTGCCATATATTCTGCCTCCCGGCAGTCAAAAATCAATATATGGTTATACTGCACAAAAAACATTCGTATTTTTTTACTTATCCGATACACAGAATTTTCATTTCGAGTGAAACTTTTTCTGAAATTCAGCCTACTACAAAGTAGGTGACAAAGTGAGGTGAGCCGATGGGCGCAGAGATTCACGGAGGTCACGAGAATAACGAAGAATATTTCAACCGTGTCTACAACGAAACCTGCAGATCCGTTTCCCGTTTTGTAGTCAGCAAATGCGGAAATATGGAAGATGCGGAAGATATTATTCAGAACGTCTATACACGTTTCTTCAAGCGCATAAGCGAAAAAGGACACGAGGACATCGAAAGCCCCGAGGCTTTCCTTATAAATATAGCAAAGTTTGAATGCCGCACCTATTTTTCGGACAGGAAGAAGGATGACAAGGTTTCCTCCTTTTCCGACTATACCGAAGAAGAAATGGTCGCTATCGAACGGGAGATGTCCAAGCCTCAGCAACGGCTTGAGGACGTTATCAGCAACAAGATCGTTGCGAAACAGATTTTCGATGACATAATGAAGACCGATGAACTGACAGGTCAGATATTCTATCTTCATTTTGCGTGTGATATGAAGTTGGAGGATGTAGCTAAGGCACTTGATGTCAAGCTGTCTACCGTTAAAAACAAGCTCTATCGCACAATAGAAAAACAAAAGAAAAAATTCAAATTATAACGACTTACGGAAGGGGGCTTTCAGATGAATACAAACGAGTTTTACAAAGAACTGATGAGCGAGTATTCGTTTGATTACGATAAGATAAGAAAAGCCGCTATGGGTAAGTCTGTACAGGCTAAAAAGAGCAGGCTGAAAACGGTTTGGCTTTCTGTGGCAGGAGCCGCAGCCGCTGTAGCTATCACATTTTCAAGCGTCGCCCTGCTGAATTCCGGCAGTCCTGTTGTTGTTTCACCGACAACCTCGATAAGTGCGGAAGACCGTTTCAGAATGGCTATGGAGGCATACAGCAAGGCGGATGAAAACACGGAAGACGTTTTCCTTTACGTTACTTTCAGAAATACAGTAACGCCCGAAGAAATGCAGAGCATTTTAGCTAAGGCAGACAGCAAGGGTAATATCCGTGTTACAGAGGTTTATCTTTCCGATAACACAAAGGTAAAGGGCAGCGAGGCTATCGCCGCATTGTTCGAGGAGAACGCTAAGGATATTACAGCAGTAAAGGTATATTGCCCCGGCAACTTCCTGAAAAAGCTGACAGCGCTTGACGGCGTTTACCTTGTTGAAACGGAAGATTCCTTCTCAAAAGATGATTTTTCTGCGATAGATACAAGCAGCGAGTACGATTATTACCCCGACTACAGCACAACCGAGCCGGTAGCACCGCCCGATGCTGTTCCCGGAGATACGACTAACGTAGCCGAGTAAAAATTTCTCCCTATATATTATAATAGTATACCGCCTGTAAGACTTAACGGTTTTACAGGCGGTTTTTTGCATTTTGCAAACGCCGTGTAATCGTTTTAACAAAATTTGCGGATAAGCCTGTTTTGCTATTGACTTTTTCCGTGAAAACCATTACAATATGATTGACACAATAATAAACGGCTGTCCGCATCTCAAAAAACGGGCAGTCAGGAAAGAAAGGTACCTATGAAGAAAAGAATGCTCGCCGCAATTTTAAGCGGCATAATGGTGATAACGGGAATTTCCGCCTGCTCGGGAAATGCCGCAACATCATCTGAAAACAGCTCGGCTTCAACGACAACAGCTGCTACAACAACAGCTACTACAACAACGAAAGCCGAAACAACAGTGGCAGCTACCACAACAAAGGCAGAAACAACGACCGTGGCCACAACCACAACCACAACCACAACTACAACGACAACAACGAAGCCGGAAACCGTTGCAACCACAACGACCACAACAAAGAAGCCGGAAACCACCACCGCAAAACCGGCAACAACCACAACAAAGAAGACCGAGCCTGCACCTGCCGCAACAAAAGGCGACTCTGTCAAGTTCTCACAGAACTTAATGCCCGGCTGGAACCTCGGTAATCAGCTTGAGGCAAACTCGGGCGGAACACCGAGCGAAACAACGTGGGGCAACCCCACAATTACCGAAAAGCTCATCAAGCAGGTAAAGGCACAGGGCTTCAAGTCTATCCGTATCCCCGTATCATATCTTTCGAAGATAGGCGCAGGCCCCAACTACACTATCGACTCAAAGTGGCTCGACAGAGTACAGGAAGTAGTCGATATGTGCATTGATAACGGACTTTACGCTATAATCAACGTTCACGGAGACGGCTACTACAGCGTAAAAGGCGGCTGGCTTCTCTGCGGCGAACCCGCTTCCGAGCAGAAGACTATAAAAGCAAAGTACAAAAAGGTCTGGGAGCAGATAGCAAAACGCTTCAAGAACTATGACGATCACCTCGTGTTCGAGTCAATGAACGAAGAATTTGATGGAACATACAACAACCCCAATCCCGAATACTACAACAACATCAACGCATACAACCAGATTTTCGTTGATACGGTAAGAAAAGCAGGCGGCAAGAACAACAACCGTTATCTGCTTGTTCCCGGCTGGAACACCGACATTAATTATACCGCAGGCGATTACGGCTTCAAGATTCCGAATGACAGCACCGGCAGATTAATGATTTCTGTTCATTACTATGACCCGTGGAAATTCTGCGGCGGTGAAGAAGCACCGGGCATATTCAGATGGGGCGACAGCATAAAAGGTCAGGCTATCCGCAACAGAGGTGAAAAGCACACAGACGCTAAGTTTGATCAGCTATATGATGCCTTCATCAGTAAGGGCTACGGCGTGATAATCGGCGAGTACGGCGCTATAGATAAGACCTATAAGGATAGCCGCAGCACAGCTTACCGTGCTTATTTCGCAGAGTATGTGAATTATGCCGCTCACAAGAGAAATATCGTAACGGTTTACTGGGATAACGGCTATAACGGCGATAACGGCTTCGGCTTATTCGACCGTAAAAACTGCAAGGTTACACAGCCCGAAATAATCAAGGGTATCATAAACGGCGCAAAGGCAACTAAAGCACCGAAGGCTGTGACAAAATAATCATTGCCGCAGGCTGAAAAAATTTGTATAATTTTCCGCTTGCTTTTTCGGAAGAAATGTAGTATAGTAGTCTTTACAAAAAGAAGAAAGGAATGATACTTATTATGAAGAAATTAACCTCTGCGGTTACAGCCGCAGCAATGTCGATATTACTGGGTATTACCTGCTTCGCTGAAGAGATCGGCGCAAGCACAGTAGTCGGAGCAAGCAGCGGCAACACAAACACAGGCGTTCAGTTCGACCCTACAATATATATTGTCTGCGGTGTTGCTCTTGCAGTTGTTATCGCCGTAGGCATTATAACAGCCGTACTCAGTAAGAAGAAAAAGAATAAGTAATTTCTTTGCGAGCCTCCCACACAGGAGGCTCGTTCCAGTCTGTCGAAAAACTTCTATCGTTGATAAAAATGGGGTCGCAGGGGCGAAGCCCCCGACAGGGTCTAGGGGCGGTAGCCCCAGTAATATAGCCCCTTTCCGGGGGAAAGGGGTTTGGGGATAGGGATAATAAATCAGAAGTTTATTTCAAAAATAGACTTTTTCTACAAGCTGAGAGAATTTGCTCTATTTTTATAAATACAGACTTTTTCTACAAACTGAAATCCCCCGACAAAAAATCGGGGGATTAATAATCTTATTTAAATATTAAACTAAGATTGAATGTTCATCGTTAGGATCGAACATGTGTACCTTGTTAGGATCAAGAGCAAGCTTGATAACGTCCTGAGGACGAGCTGTACATCTGGGCGATACTCTTGCTGTCAGCGGGATACCTTCGCATGTGAGGTAGAGGTAAGACTCAGCACCCATCATTTCGGTAACGTCTACTGTAGCTTCGATCAGACCTGTCTTAGCGTTTGAAAGGAACATTTCTTCATCGTGAATGTTCTCGGGACGGATACCAAGGATAACTTCCTTGTCAACATAGTACTTAAGAGCTTCTGTATCTGCCTTAGCACCGGGCAGTTCAACATAGAACTTTCTGCCTCTTGTTGTCTTTGTATCTTCTGAACCGAATTCAACTGTGTACTTGCCGTTGAGCATAAGGAGCTTAGCGTTGATAAAGTTCATCTGAGGTGAACCCATGAAGCCTGCAACGAACTTGTTAACGGGGTTCTCATACAGGTTGATAGGTGAATCGATCTGCTGGATGTAACCATCCTTCATAACTACGATTCTGTCACCCATCGTCATAGCCTCGATCTGGTCATGAGTAACGTAGATGAATGTAGTACCTAACTTCTTGTGAAGCTTTGAAAGCTCAGTTCTCATCTGTGCACGGAGCTTAGCGTCAAGGTTTGAAAGAGGCTCGTCAAGTAAGAATACCTGAGGATCACGAACGATAGCTCTACCTAAAGCTACACGCTGTCTCTGACCACCTGATAAAGCTTTGGGCTTTCTGTCGAGAAGATGTGCGATGTCGAGGATCTTAGCAGCTTCTTCAACAAGCTTCTTGATCTCATCCTTAGGCACTTTTCTCAGCTTTAAGCCGAATGCCATGTTCTCGAAAACAGTCATATGAGGATACAGAGCGTAGTTCTGGAAAACCATCGCAATATCACGATCCTTAGGAGCTACGTCATTAACGAGTCTGTCGCCGATGAAAAGCTCGCCTTCGGAAATTTCCTCAAGACCTGCAATCATTCTTAATGTTGTTGACTTACCGCAACCTGAAGGACCAACGAGGATAATGAACTCCTTGTCCTTGATGTTCATAGTAAAGTCAGAAACGGCTACTACGCCGCCGGGGTAACGCTTATAGATACCTCTTAAAGATAAACTTGCCATTTATGTGTGACCTCCTGTTTTATTGCAGAATAACCTTACGCTAATATTTTAACAAAATCGAGCCGAAAATGATAGTACCTAATTACCCAAATATCAAAGCCTTGCGTTATGCAAAATCACCAACACATATAAAACGCATTTAAATTTTGTCCTTTTTGTGTACAATTTATACAAATTTTAGCCGAATCTCAGCCTTGAATAAAGTAAATTCCATTCGAATTTGTTACAAATCACAAATGAAAGCGGATAATTTTAGTGAAATTTTGCAATTAATACTTAAACGTGTTAAAGATTGCGTTAAAATTTCAGCATTTTGCTGAATATTTCAGCATAGATTTTAGTAAATTTCAAGTGACTGTCCCCGCAACCGACCGACCTGACAATAAATTGACATAACGGAGGAAAAATGAAACACAGAAAAATTATCCGCTTGCTTGTTATCCCTGCCGCTCTTTTCGTTATACTGCTTACCGTTCTTGTTATGTGCCGCCGCAGTGCAATATGCGGTGAAACGTACAGCGACAGAGCAAATTACGCAAAAACACTCGGCTACAGCATATCCGCCGACAGCGAAACCGTACAGAATATCGTTATCCCTGCCGTATTCGGCAGCGTATATGAAAACTACAACGCTTTGCAAAAGCAGTGCGGCTTTGATTTATCGCTGTATAAGGGTGAGGACGCAGTACAATATACATATATTATAACCGATTACACCGATGACAGCGGAAACACGCTTGATAACATCAGAATGAACCTTATCATCGTCAGCGGCAGAATTGTCGGCGGCGATATATGCTCCGCCGCACTTGACGGCTTTATGACAGGGCTTCAGCCACGCAAAAATTAACCGCACGGGTTTAAAGGAGCCTGCCGCAATTGCGGCAGGCTCCTGACTGTCGATAAACCCACGCACCGCAAAAATGCAGATAAATCATCTGACACAAGATTAAAATAGGATAAGTAAAAGAATTTCGCACAGCCGTAAAAAACGGCTGTGCGAAAGCATTTTTGCTTACTGCGTCAACAGCCCCTCAACGTACCTTTGTACGCCTGTCGGGGCTGTTTCCTTGTCTGCGTGTGTTTCTCAACGTCTTCAGCTTGATTTTATCCGACTTACTTTGTTCCGAAGAGTCTGTCGCCTGCGTCACCTACGCCGGGAGTGATATACAGATCCTCATTAAGACCGTCGTCAAGCGCACCGCAGTAAATCTCTACATCGGGGAATTCCTTGTGTATAGCGGCTATGCCCTCAGGAGCGGCGATAATGCACATAAACTTTATAGAATGTGCGCCGGCTTCCTTAATCTTGCGTATAGCGTGTACAGCCGATGTGCCTGTAGCGAGCATAATATCGGTAACTATTACGTCACGCTCGTTTATATCAAACGGGAGCTTGCAGTAATACTCGTTTGCGACCGTTTTATCCGATCCGCCCTTTCCTCTGAATATACCGATATGACCTATCTTTGCGGCAGGAACAAGTGCCATAACGCCCTCGGTCATACCAAGACCTGCACGGAGGATAGGTACAAATGCGAGCTTTCTGCCTGAGATAACATTTGACTCTGCGATAGCTACGGGAGTCTGGATCTGTACCTTCTTAAGAGGAAGATCTCTCGTTGCCTCATAGCACATAAGCATTGAAATTTCGCTTACAAGCTCTCTGAATTCCTTTGCGCCCGTGTTCTTATCTCTTAAAAGAGATACCTTGTGCTGTACAAGGGGGTGGTCACAGATGTGAAGTTTCTCGTTTGCCATAACATTCTCTTTTCTCCCTATGTATTGTTGGATTAGTTTTTTATAGCCCTGCCGTGATTTTCATAGGGAAAAATCCGCAGACTTTAATTACTTACTTATTTTCGAGCGCCATCATCTTGTCAACACGGGCTGCGTGTCTTCCGCCCTCGAACTCGGTTGACAGGAATACTCTTACTATTTCTTCAGCCGTACCCGGTCCTATAACTCTGCCGCCCATACACAGAACGTTTGCATCATTGTGAAGACGTGTGTACTTTGCCGTATAATAATCCTGGCACAAAGCCGCACGGATGCCCTTTATCTTGTTTGCGGATATGCTGATGCCTATACCCGTACCGCATATCAGAATGCCCTTGTCGCACTCTCCGCTTTTGATTTTCTCACAGGTCTTTTCTGCGATGTCGGGGTAATCCGCTCTCTCTCCGTTACAGCCGCAGTCGATATATTCGACTCCCAGCCCGTCAAGGAACTTCTTAACCTCGCACTTCAGCTCATATCCTGCGTGATCGCTACCTATTGCCAGCATTTTTATTCTTTCCTTTCTTTATATGCCTCAGCATTCTTTGCCATAAGCTCACGCTGAGCCTGCGGCAGCTTAAGATACATCGGCATAAGCTGTTCGGGCGTTAACTGCGGTGCGTTTACAGCCGCAAGGCATACGCCGTAGCCCGTCTGGTATCTTAACGGATCGGGGGCAATCTTCACGTTTTCCAATCCCTCGTTATCCGTTGCTTTTTTCATTATAAATGCGCCGTCACCGACAAGCATTATATCATCGTCATATTCCGACAGCATTCTTGCCGCTTCGTCGGTTTTCAGACATTCTTCTTCGGTCAGTCTTTCGACCTTGCCGCCATTTACACGAAACAGTGCAACATACACCTGATTGCACCTTGCGTCCATTGCGGCGCAGACAACGCAGTCATAAGCTGTAACATTATACGCCATAGCCTCAAGCGTTGAAACTGCCGCACAAGGCTTCGACAATGCAAAAGCGAGCCCTTTTACCGCCGATATGCCTATACGAAGTCCCGTGAAAGAACCTGGACCGTTTGCCACTGCGAAAAGCCCTATATTCTCCATAGAAAGCTCCGCATTTCTGACAAGGTCCCTTACAACAGGCATAAGCGTCACGCTGTGCGTCAGCTTGTTGTTTATCACCGTACTGCCGAGTATCTGCCCCTTTTCCGTATCATACACGGCGGCACAGCAAGGAGCGGCGGCAGTGTCGATACCGAGTATCAGCATAGTTCCTCCTGCGGAATATATTCAATTACTCTTGAATTATCCCCTGTTTTTGTGATATTCACACCGCACCTGCCGTCAAGATACGAGGCAAGCTCAGGTATGTTCTCGCTCCACTCTATACACATTATTCCGCCTCGGTCGAGGTAGTCGAAAAATCCGATAGCGTACAGATCGTCGAGCGTGTTTATTCTGAAAAGGTCAAAGTGGAAGATCGGCACATCGCCCTCATATTCGTTCACAAGAGCGAAGGTCGGACTTGTAACATCGTCCGTACTGCCGAAATATTCCGCTATGCCCTTTGTTAAATGCGTTTTTCCTGCGCCCATTTCACCGGTATAAAGCACACAATCGCCGGCTTTCAGATAAGAGGCTATCTTTTTGCCGATTTCAACCGTTTCTTCAGGCGAATCTGAAATAAACCTTTCCATCAGAACAGACCGCTTATCTCACCGTCTGCGCTTACATCTATCTTGTTTGCGGCAGGAACCTTAGGCAGTCCGGGCATTGTCATAATATCACCCGTGAGTGCGACAACAAAGCCTGCACCTGCCGACAGCTTTACATCACGGACTGTTATCGTGAAATTCTTCGGGCAACCGAGCTTTGTCGGGTCGTCCGATAAGGAATACTGCGTCTTTGCAACGCATACAGGCAACTTGTCAAAGCCGATAGCTTCAATTTCCTTTATTGCCTTTTCCGCACCAGTTGTATAGCTTACGCCGTCCGCACGGTAGATTTCCCTTACGATTATATTCAGCTTTTCCTTTATGGACAGCTTCTCGTCATATATAGGAGCAAAATTAGTCTTGCCCTCGTTTTCGTTTATTGTATCTATAACAGCGTTTGCAAGCTCGATACCGCCTTCTCCGCCCTTTAAGAATACATCGGAGAATGCGACCTTTGCGCCCATCTTCTCGCAGTATTCACAGACAATAGCTATTTCAGCCTCTGTATCGGTATAGAAGTGGTTTATCGCAACAACTGCAGGCACGCCGTATTTACGCATATTCTCAATATGTGCACCGAGGTTTACGATGCCCTTTCTGAGAGCCTCTGTGTTCTCTGCGGTAAGCTCGGTTTTCGGAACACCGCCGTTGTATTTCAGCGCACGGATAGTAGCTACTATGACCGTACACGAGGGCTTAAGTCCTGCGTAACGGCACTTTATGTCAAAGAACTTCTCCGCACCGAGATCACTGCCGAAGCCTGCCTCGGTTATGGCATAGTCGCCGAGCTTTAACGCAAGCTTAGTTGCTCTTACGCTGTTACAGCCGTGAGCAATGTTTGCAAATGGGCCGCCGTGAATGATAGCGGGAGTATTTTCGAGCGTCTGCACGAGGTTGGGGTTGATAGCATCCTTTAAGAGTGCTGTCATTGCGCCTACCGCCTCAACATCAGAAGCGAATACGGGCTTTCCGTCATAAGTATACGCAACAAGAATTCTGCTGAGCCTTGCCTTAAGATCGACAAGATCGTCCGCAAGACACAGTATCGCCATTATCTCGCTTGCAACGGTTATCTGGAAGTGATCCTCTCTCGGAACGCCGTTCACCTTGCCGCCAAGACCGATTATGCAGTTTCTCAGCGCTCTGTCGTTCATATCAAGACAACGCTTTATCTGTATGCGTCTGGGGTCTATTCCGAGTACGTTTCCCTGCTGAATGTGGTTATCTATAAGTGCGCAAAGCAGATTGTTTGCGGAAGTGATTGCGTGCATATCCCCCGTGAAGTGAAGATTTATATCCTCCATAGGCACTACCTGCGCATACCCTCCGCCTGCCGCACCGCCCTTTATACCAAAGACGGGACCCAGTGAAGGCTCACGCAGTGCAAGTACAGCCTTTTTGCCTATCTTGTACATACCCTCCGCAAGACCTACGGAAGTAGTTGTCTTGCCCTCTCCTGCAGGAGTGGGGTTTATAGCCGTAACAAGTATCAGCTTGCCGTCCTCTTTGCTTTCAAGACGGTCTATACATTCCTGTGAGATCTTCGCCTTGTAGTGACCGTAGGGTATAAGCTCCTCCTCGTCAATTCCGAGTTCCTTTGCTATATCCTTTATTTTTAGCATTTTTGCGTTCTGGGCAATTTCAATATCGCTGAGCATTTTTTCTACCTCTTTTTACTGTGGCTGACAGCCTGAATTATAACCTCTCACGTCATTGTAAAGACGTAATTTAAGTATAGCACAGTGGCGGGTGAATTTCAAGGTTTAAAGAATATTTTACACCGACCGCCGCTTACGGATTTACACAAATTTCAGCTGGTCAACGTCCTCGTCGTACAGCGTTCCCGCAACAGGCACGGTCTTTGTCCTGTAGCTGTCTGCGTCCTTTATCATACCGTCCTTGTATTTAACCGCAGATCTGAGCTTCGCTCTGGTAAGCCTCATTACCTGCACGCCCTGCGTATCCCTTGCCGCTTTGGGCAGGATAAGCACGGTGTTGAAAATCATGACCTTGCCTGCGTCCGAGCTTAGCATAAACTCGCAGTCGCCGTCAATAAGCGTCATAGATACGAGCGGCGAGCCGTCATTATATGCGTTCGCCAGCTTTTTACGCCTTGTCTTTGTTTCAAACGAAGCCATAGGCACTTTTGCACATTTACCGTTTTCAAAGAACATTACAAGCGTTCCGCTGTAGTCCTCTGCGGCTATCATCTTTATTATCCTCTCGTCCGGGTCAAGCTCCAGCTTTACGGGCAGATAGTCGCCCATCACGCTTGCCTTTCCGTCCTCAAAGTCGCAGGCTCTTGCCTTATATACCTGGAATTTATCGGTGAAGAACAACAGCTCCGCACGGTTACTGCCGTCATAGGTTTCGATTATCTCATCGTTTTCCTTGAGCTTCTGTTCGCCGCTCATTCTCAGCGACTGAGGAGTGATCTTCTTGAAATATCCCTCACGGGTGAAGAACAGATTAACGGGATAATCGGGTATCTCCTCCTCCGCCTCGTTCTCCTCGTCCTCAGTGCCGTAGATAAACATTGTCTTTCTGGGCTTGCCGTATTTCTTCGCTATATCACCAAGCTCCGATATGATTATCTGCTTTACTCTGCGTTCCGAAGAAAGAATATCCTCCATATCGGCTATTTCTTCCTTAAGGCTGTCTATTTCCTCGATGCGCTTCAAGATATAACCCTTGTTGATATTTCTCAGTTTTATATCCGCAACATATTCAGCCTGCGTTTCGTCTATGCCGAAGCCTATCATAAGGTTCGGTACGACCTCTGCGTCATCCTCTGTTTCACGGATTATCTTTATAGCCTTGTCTATATCAAGCAGTATCTTCTTAAGACCTGTCAGCAGATGGAGTTTTTCTTTCTTTCTTGCAAGCTCAAACTTTGTCTTTCTCTTTACGCAGGTAATTCTGAAATCCGTCCACTGCTCAAGAATCTCGGCAACGCCCATGACCTTCGGCATACCGCCTACAAGAATGTTGAAGTTGCAGGAGAAAACGTCCTGTAAAGGAGTTATCCTGAACAGCTTTTTCATTACCGCCTCGCTGTCCTGCCCACGCTTTAAATCAATAGTTATCTTAAGACCCGATAAGTCCGACTCGTCACGCACATCGGAGATTTCTTTCAGCTTGCCCAGCTTTACCTGCTCAACTATCTTGTCTATTATAGCCTCGATAGTTGTTGTAGGCGGAATCTCGGTCACTTCGATACAGTTTGCCGCTTTGTCATAGATATACTTACTGCGCACCTTTACGCTTCCACGTCCGGTGGCATATATACGGCGCAGCTCGTTCTCGTCCTGTAATATAAACCCGCCGCCGGGGAAATCGGGTCCTTTAAGCGTGGATACAATATCGTGTTCGGGGTTTTTCATAAGTGCGGCGGCTGTTTCACATACCTCCGACAGATTGAAGGAGCAGATATTGCTCGCCATAGATACGGCGATACCGACGTTATTGTTTACCAGTACCGCAGGGAATCTTGTGGGGAGCAGTACAGGCTCCGTCATTGAGTTATCGTAGTTCGGCACAAAGTCAACTATATCACGGTCAATATCCGCAAATATTTCTGCGCAGATAGGGTCAAGCTTTGCCTCTGTATATCGTGATGCCGCAAACGACATATCTCTCGAATATGCCTTGCCGAAGTTACCCTTGCTGTCAACATACGGGTGCAGAAGCGCCTCGTTGCCCCTTGCAAGTCTTACCATCGTTTCGTATATTGCCATATCGCCGTGCGGATTTAATTTCATTGTCTGTCCGACAATGTTCGCCGACTTCGTTCTTGCCCCCGTAAGCAGACCCATCTTGTACATCGTATACAGCAGTTTTCTGTGCGACGGCTTGAAACCGTCAATTTCGGGGAGCGCACGGGAAACTATAACGCTCATTGCATACGGCATATAGTTTTCGGTCAGCGTATCGGTTATCGGCTGATTTTCGACAATGCCTGCACCCTCTATATAAGCGCTTTTATTCGGAGCGACCTTCTTCTCGCTCTTTTCGTTCTTTCCTTTTCTCAAAATCTATACCTCTTTTTAGCTTTATACCCTGCTCAGAGCGAAAACTCTTTTTTCAGCTTTTCAAAGCGTTTCTCGTATTTATCTCTTATGGGGAGCGTTGTATTCTGTAAAACGTGTTGCAGAATATCTGCGTCTTTCAGCACCTCATCAAGCGGAAGCCCGACATTTTCCTTGTCGCTGTGGTTCGCTATCGCTCTTGTGATATTGCCTATCTCGCACACGCTGAAAAGCCCCGTCTTTGCCAGTATCGGCATTACAGCGTCAGCGCTTTCTTCTGCGTGCTTTTCGTCAATGCCCGTCAGATATTTACGGTAGTCGTGGAGCAGTCCGCTTATCTGTGCAAGCTCTGCGTTCACACCTCTGCGCAGTGCGATAAGCCCTGCCGTCTGTGCCGTGCCGAAAAGATGAATGTACGCCTTCTGCCGTCTTTCCTCGGGCAGTGTCGCTATCATCTCCGACACTACGGCAGATATTACCTCTATCCTGTTAATTTCCATATATCCTCCGCTTAAGATACATCTATATCGTCAAGGTACTTATAGCCGTAGTCACGGATATAGTCCTTTCTTCCGTCAAGGTTATCGCCAAGCAGCAGCTCGAATATCTCCTGAGTTTTCTGTGCGTCCTCCGGCATTACTCTTATAAGCCGTCTTGTTTCGGGGTTCATAGTGGTAAGCGACATCATTTCCGGTTCGTTCTCACCAAGACCCTTTGAACGCTGTATCTTATACTTCTGCTCGCCTATATCGGCAAGTATTCTCTGCTTTTCCGCTTCTGTATAGGCAAAGTAGGTCATATCCTTGCTGTTTATCTCATAAAGCGGCGACTCTGCAATATACACAAAGCCCTTTTCTATTACGGTCGGAACAAGTCTGTACAGCATAGTAAGAATAAGCGTTCTTATCTGGTATCCGTCATAGTCCGCATCGGTACAGATTATTATCTTTTCCCACCTGAGATTATTTAAATCAAAGGTTGAAAGGTCTTTATTCGCCTTAGCCTTTACCTCAACACCGCAGCCCAGTATCTTCATAAGGTTCGTGATAATCTCACTCTTGAATATCTTATCATAGCTTGCCTTAAGGCAGTTGAGCGTCTTACCTCTTACAGGCATTACCGCCTGATAGTCTGCGTCCCTCGCCTGCTTTACAGCACCTAAAGCCGAGTCACCCTCCACTATATAAAGCTCACGTCTTGCCGTATCCTTACTCCTGCAATCAACGAACTTAGGTATCCTGTTTGCAAGGTCTATCTTGCCCGAAAGCTGTTTCTTTATTGTATCTCTTGCCTTTGCGGCATTTTCACGGGCACGCTTGTTTATCAGCACCTGCTCGCATATCTTGACCGCTTCATCGGGGTTTTCAAGGAAGTACACTTCAAGCTGATGCTTCAGCCAGTCGGTCATAGCCTCCTGTATAAATTTATTGGTTATGCTCTTTTTCGTCTGGTTCTCATAGCTTGTCTGCGTTGAGAAGTTTGAAGATATAAACACGAGGCAGTCGGCAATATCGGTAAATTTTATCTTGCCCTCGGTCTTGTTGTACTTGCTGTTAGCTTTCAGCCAGCCGTCTATCTGATTTGTGAATGCCGCCTGCATAGCCTTGTCGGGACTTCCGCCGTGCTCAAGCCAGCTTGAATTATGATAATGCTGTATAAGCTGTACCTTGTTTGAGAATACAAAAGCGACCTTCATCTTCACCTTGTATTCCGGCTTGTCCTCTCTGTCCTTACCTGTACGCTGTGCGCTCCATACCTGCTCGGTAGTGAGTGCGGTATCGCCTACGATTTCTTTAAGATAATCGCTGATGCCGTTCTCATAGCAGTAGATATGCTCTTCAAAGCGTGTTTCGCCTGTTTCCTCGTCACGCACTTCGTTTCTCAGCACAAAGGTCAGCCCGTCATTTACTACCGCCTGTCTGCGCAGAACATCGTCAAAATATTCAAACGGTACGTCAATATCCGTAAATACATCAAGGTCGGGCTTCCACTTGATTTTTGTACCCGTTGTTCCGTCCGACTGGTGACGGCGGAAGCCTCTTTCTTCCTTTTCAACGTTATAGCCCTTTTCGAATCTCAGGTCATATATCCATGTTCCGTTGTTGCTCTCGACCTCCATATACTCAGCCGCAAACTGCGTCGAGCAAAGGCCAAGACCGTTAAGACCGAGCGAATATGAGTAGTTATCTCCGCTGTTGTTATCGTACTTGCCGCCTGCGTACAGTGTGCAGAAGGCAAGCTCCCAGTTGTACTTTTCCTCGTTTTTATTGAAGTCTATCGGTATACCTCTGCCGTAGTCCTGCACTTCAATGCTTTTATCAAGGAAGCGTGTAACTATTATCTTCTTTCCGAAGCCCTCTCTCGCCTCATCTATCGAGTTTGAAAGTATCTCGAACACGGAGTGACAACAGCCGTCAAGCCCGTCCGAGCCGAATATAACACCGGGACGCAGTCGTACCTGATCGGGTCCTTTCAGCTGTTTAAGACTGTTATCGTCATAATTTTTCTTTGCCATCAGCTTTATCCTTTCAACCGCCGTACTCCCCTGTACAGCGAAACTTTAGTCAATAATTAGTTTTATTGTACCACAAATCCCCCGTTTTTGCAAGTGCGGCGGGTCGCCGCTGACAATTCGCCTTTTTCAATATTGGCAATATGCGTAGGTTGCGTTGACGGCGGGCGGCTGTGTGCCGCTTCAAACTCGCCGTTCTGTCGGTTTGAATTTTGCTTTACCTCCGTTACCGGCGGGCGGCTGTGAGCCGCTTCAAATTCGCCGTGCGGCGGGTCGCCGCTGACATTTCGTCGTTCTGTCGGTTCAATCTTTGCTTTACCTCCGTTACCGGCGGATATTAACGTTATAAACATACGATTAAGAATGATACTGCACAATCTTAGCAGTACCCCAATTCTATTGAAAAAACCTATTAATTATAGAACCGCATTTTCTACAAAACAAAATCCCCGAGAGCCTCAACTCTCAGGGATTTTACTATACAATATCGACTTTATCAACTTTCGTATTGCCGTCCGATAAATCAATACTTAGCGTAAGGATTCTCACCGTCATACAGCATACCTGCGGGACGGTTGAATTCAAGATCCTCAACACCGAGGTACTTCAGTGTATCGAAGATAGCCTTGCCGTAGTGACCGAATGCTACTGCACCGTGGTGAGGATAGTTCTTCTTGATAAGAACGTTGCGGTAGAATCTGCCCATTTCGGGGATAGCGAATACGCCGATAGCACCGAATGAACGTGTAGCAACGGGGAGAACTTCACCTTCAGCAACATAAGCTCTCAGCTTAGCATCAGCCGTGCTCTGTAAACGGAAGAATGTGATGTCACCGGGAACGATGTCGCCCTCGAGCGTACCTCTTGTGATATCAGGCTCCTTATCAGGCTCAAGACCTCTGTGCATAATAAGCTGATACTTCATAGTCTTGCTTGTCAGCTTGCACGAAGCTGTGTTACCGCAGTGGAAGCCCATGAATGTATCCTTGAGCGTGTAGTTGTACTTGTCCTTGATAGACTCAACATACATATCTGCAGGAACAGAGTTGTTGATGTCGAGCAGTGTAACTGCGTCTTCTGAAATGCAGGCACCGATATATTCGCTGATTGCACCGTAAATATCAACCTCGCACGCTACGGGGATTCCTCTTGCTGTAAGTCTTGAGTTTACATAGCAGGGAACACAGCCGAACTGTGTCTGGAATGAGGGCCAGCACTTGTTGGCGAATACAACGTACTTTCTGCTTCCCTTGTGTGCTTCCATCCAGTCAAGCAGCGTAATCTCAAGCTGTGCAAGTCTGGGCAGGATACCGGGCATCTTGTTGCCGTCGCCAAGCTCCTTCTCCATATCTGCAACAACTTCGGGGATTCTTGCGTCATTCTTATGCTCGTTGAATGCAGCATAAAGGTCAAGCTCCGAGTTCTCTTCAATCTCAACGCCGAGGTTGTAAAGCTGCTTTATAGGAGCGTTACAAGCGAGGAAGTCCTGAGGACGAGGACCGAATGAGATAACCTTTAAGTTGTTAAGACCGATAACGGCTCTTGCAACAGGGATAAATTCCTTTATCATATCTGCAACCTCTGTAGCTGTTCCTACAGGGTATTCGGGTATGTATGCCTTTATATTTCTGAGTGCTAAGTTGTAGCTTGCATTCAGTACGCCGCAGTAAGCGTCACCTCTGCCGCCTACTAAGTTATCCTGTGTTTCCTCTGCCGCAGCAACGAACATTACAGGACCGTCAAAATATTTTGCAAGCAGTGTTTCAGCCGACTCGGGACCGAAGTTTCCGAGGTATACGACCAGTGCGTTGCAGCCTGCGCCCTTAAGCTCCTCAAGAGCCTGCATCATATGTGTTTCGCTTTCGATAGTGGTGGGACATTTAAATACGTCAACACCGATCTCCTTACATGCCTTTACCACAGCCTCACATCTTGAAGCTGAAAGGCTCATGGGGAAACAGTCACGGCTTACTGCCGCAATTCCGAGCTTTACATCGGGTATGTTCTTCATAGCAAAAATTCCTTTCTGTGCAGTTTATTCTCTGCTTTATAAATCTGTCATAATACCGCCGCTTTTTTTGTTATGTACCGATTACATTTTGAGTAATCGTTTACTTGTAGTCATAAAACAAAAAACCTCTGCGACGGGTGTTATTATTATTGTATCACAAATAATCGTCATTGTCTACAGATTTCCGATAATTTTACGCCGTTTTCACACGAAATTATCAGCAAGGCAATGTAACAGGTTACACGGTAATTAAGTAAAACGCATTTGTTTTACCGTTTATTGACACGCCGTGCTATTTATGTTATCATTTTACTATATTAAGTATTTAAACAGCGGAGGAAGACCGATGAAATACAGACGACAGCTCTTTTCGGTAAAAGACCCGTATTCAGATAGTTCCGACGAACTGTTCACCAAAGCCGTAAAAGAAAATTTCTCCTACTGCGTTTCCCATTGCGACGACTACCGCAGAATATGCGAGGAGCTTGGTATATCCTCTCCCTCGGATGCGTCCGAACTTCCCGTGATACCCACATTGCTGTTCAAGAAAAAGCAGATTTTCAATAAAGGCTGTATTCCGCTTATAAAAGCGACTTCCTCCGGCACAAGCGGCAGGAAAAGCATGGTAGCCTTTGACACGGGCGGCCTTCTCTGCGGACTTAAAATGGTTATGCGTGTATCAAAGCTGAGAAATCTGTTATCTCCCGTTCCGTGCCACTATATCATTATGGGCTACAAGCACCACAGAGGAAACAAGACCGCCGTAACAAAGACGGCTTTCGGTGCAACATTCTTCACTCCTGCACTGAGCCGCAATTATATCCTGACATATAAAAAGGGCGGCTACTCTCCCGACTTTGACAGGATCATAGATCTTATTGTCAGGCATTCACGTTCACGTTTCCCGACAAGATTCATGGGGTTTCCTGCTTATACATATTTTCTGCTGAGAATAATGGACGAACGTAAAATTTATCTTAAAATGCCGAAAGGCTCACGCATAATGCTCGGCGGCGGCTGGAAACAGTTCTATGCCGAGCAAGCCGACAAAAATTCCTTTTACAGCCTTGCCGAAAAGGTACTCGGCATAAAGGAAAACGATATTATCGAATTTTTCGGAGCGGTAGAGCATCCGATTTTATACTGCGACTGCAAGGAACATCACTTCCACGTTCCTGCTTACAGCAGAGTTATAATCAGAGATGTCGATACGTTAAAACCGCTTGAAAACGGCAAGACAGGACTTGTAAACCTGATAACTCCTATGGTTAAAGCTACCCCGGTGCTTTCTGTAATGACAGATGACCTCGGCATACTTCATAACGGAAGCGAATGTTCCTGCGGACTGAAAACGCCGTTTCTTGAAATTGTCGGCAGAGTTGCGCCGGAGGATATAAAGACCTGTGCGGCAGGCGCAGAAGAGATAATAAAGGGTGTGAACGTATGATTTTCTTTGATGGCGAAATATACGAAAACGATATGTGCGACAAGCTGTTAGCCCGTTTTGAAGACAGAATATGCGACACTCTCGGAAACTGTCGGCTTTCTGCTAAGCAGGTCATGCTTGCCGCCGAAAAAATCAGCACGGATATAGAAAACGGTGCTTTTGACGATATGCTCTCAGCGCTTGACGTTGAAAATGTAAGTTACTATAAACAGCTTATACTTGCCTGCCTCAGCCGTGAAAATCTTGAATACAGGCTGAAAACCGAGCTCGGAGATTCAGACGGCTTTATCGGTTCTCCGAACGGCATCACTCCGAAAATAAAAATTCAGACAAAACCTCTCGGCGTTCTGTTCCACATAGCCGCAGGAAATGCCGACGGCTTACCCGTGATGAGCGTTGCAGAAGGACTTCTTGCAGGCAATATCAATATACTGAAGCTTCCGTCCGCCGATAAGGGCTTGTCGATCCGCATAATAAAGCGACTTTGCAAATATGAGCCTTTGCTGTCACGCTACATATATGTCTTTGATACCCCGTCAAGCGATGTGCGTACCATCCAGACGCTTGCAGGCTTTGCCGACGGCATAGTGGTATGGGGCGGTACTGAAGCCGTAAAAGCAGTGCGTTCACTTGCTCCGCCGGGAGTTAAGCTGATTGAATGGGGACACAAGCTTGGTTTCTGCTACATTTCCGATTACGCAAACCATACAGATGAATTTTCGGCTCTTGCCGAGCATATAGCCTCTACAAAGCAACTGCTCTGCAGTTCCTGCCAGACCGTGTTTATCGACACCGATGATAAAACCGAGCTTACCCTATTTTGCAAAATGTTCCTTCCGTATCTTGAAGCGGCAGTCGGAAAACACAGGAACACCTCTATAGGCACACGGGCGAGAGATACGCTCATAAGCTACTCCGCCCGTCTTGAACAGGCAATCGGGATACGGCAAATTTCTCCCGACGTATTTTACGGTAAGAATTGCAGCCTTATCATAAAAGACGACTTTGAGCTTGAACTGTCGCCTATGATGTGCAATGTGCTTGTAAAAAGGCTTCCGAGAAAGGACATAATGCGTACACTGAGAAATGCAAAAGGCTTTCTGCAGACCGCAGGGCTTATCTGCGGCAAGGCTGACAGAGCAGAACTTACCGACCTGTTGCTCTGTGCAGGAGTTACAAGAGTTACGCAGGCGGGAAATATGTCCGCTTACTTTTTCGGAGAATCCCATGACGGAGAATATCCGCTATCCCGATACACAAGAAAAATCAATATCGAACTGAATGATCAGACTGAGGAAACAAATATATGAAAAAACTCGTTTTACCGCTCAACATTATTCTTCTCGGCTTATCGCTTGCTTGCGATACAGCTCTGATAATTACTCATCTCTACCCGATAAAAATAACCGCAAGCGTTTTCTTTATGCTTGCCGCCGCAGTAAATCTGATATACGCCCTGAAATACTTCCCCGATAAGAAACTGCCGTCAGTAATACTGACCGTCGGCGTATTCTTCGCAATGAGCGCAGATATAGCGATAAACTTAAATTTCATCGCAGGAGCGGCGATTTTCGCCTTAGGTCATATCTGTTATTTCATAGCATATTCGCTGATGCAAAAGCCCCGACCCACGGACTTTATCCCCGCAATTATAATATTTATCCCCATAGTGCTGTTTATGATGTTCTCACCGCTTCTTGACTTCGGCTCGTCGCTTATGAAAATCATCGGCATTTCATACGCAGTTATAATCTGCATTATGACAGGCAAAGCAATAATGAACTTTATCCGCATAAAGAACAGATTCAACCTTATACTTGCGCTCGGCAGTCTGCTGTTCCTTATATCCGATATAATGCTCCTGATGGCGTACTTCTCAAAAATAGATTTTCCGTTCTCGAATTTCTGCCTTGCCCTATATTACCCCGGTCAATGCCTTATCGCAAACGGTCTTGCACATATTAAAACAGCTATAACAGAAAAAATCCGTGTCGCCTGACACGGATTTTTTATTACTGATTATTCCGGGCTATCGTCCATTCCCGACTATACTGCAAAGCCCAGCCAACCGCAAACCTTTCAAAAGGTCGGAAGCCGAGTGCCTTGGCTCGCATTTCCGCCTTTAAATACGGTTGCTGTATATTCACGTTTGTTTGACGGCGGGAGTAAACAAACAAGTTTTTCGACAGCTTGTTTTCAGCTACCGTCAACCCCGACCGTCCCACAAAGTCACGCCAACCACCTTCATTTCAAAAGGTCGGAATTTGCCGTGCCCCACGGGCACATTAGTGCTTGCGGAACCAGTTACGCATCCATTTGCCGTTTTCGGTGAGATCGCTCTCGCTCCAGTTACCGTTTGCCGATGTTCCAGGCCGCAGTACCGAGCAGGTTTCATCCTTGTTGCAGATACTCCAGTTACAGTAGCTTATGCCTTGCTTGTCAAAATAGCTAAGCCACTTCTGCGTTTCGTTGAAGTCGTTCGCACCTCCGCCCGATGCGTCACAAGTACCGAATTCCGACACGAATACCGGCAGTCCCTGTGCCACGCAGTTTTCTACATTTGAACGAAGTCCTGCGTGAGTTGCCGCATAGAAGTGGAACGCATACATTACATTCTTGTAGCTCAGCGGATCGGAAAGCGGCTTGTCGATCTCCTGGCTCCATGTTGGCGTACCTACTATAATTACCGAGTTCGGCGCATTCTTGCGGATAACGGGTATTATCTTTTCAGCATACGGCTTGATATTACCGCTCCACGATGCACCGCCGTTCGGCTCGTTGCATATCTCGTAAATTACATTCGGATATTTTGCATATCTCTTTGACACCGTTTCAAAGAAGGATTTTGCCTCGTTTGTATACTTGGACGGGTCTCCGGGATTAAGAACGTGCCAGTCAATGATAACATACATATCCAGCTTGATGCAGATGTCAACGCCCTTTTCAAGCAGTTCAAGGCTTCCGCTCTTATTGCCCATATAGCACTGACCGTTGCCCCACTCGTCAACATACATTGCAAGACGGACAACATTCGTGTTCCAGTCGTCACGGAGCGTTTTGAATGCACTCTCGTTTACGAATTCGGGGAACCATGTAAGCCCGTGCGTACTCATTCCCCTGAGCTGATAACCCTTGCCGCTCTTATCGACAAGCTGTCCGTTCTTTACCGAAAGCTGACCGTGCTGTGATACCGGCGTAGTGCCTTTAGGGTCGCTCGGTGCCGGAGGAACTGTTGCCGCCGGCTTTTTGGTCGTTGACGTATTATTGTTGTTATTGTTGTTATTATTATTGTTGCTGTTATTTCCGGCACTCGTTCCTGCGGTACTTCCGTTCACAGTCACTTTACCCTCATTGATATAAGCGTCAGCCGAATAATTGAATCCGAATGAAACGCTCTTTCCCTTTTCTATAGTTCCGTTGTAGCTCTCGTTCTTGACCGTCATTGTGTTTCCCGAAATGCTGAATATTCCGTTCCACTGCGACATCAGCTTTGTGTTGCCGGGGACGGTTACCTTTGCCGTCCAGCTGTTCACCGTATCGCCGTTATTGGTTATAACGATCTCATAACCTCCGCACTTCTTACCGCCTTCTTCCCAGCTGCTCGACTTCTTCCACTGAACAGTGAAATTGCTTGCAGATGAAGCAGGCTTGCTCTGGCTGTTGTTTTTCGTGTCGGCAGTTGACGGTGCCTTTGTTGTATCGGCAGGCTTCTCGGTGTTCTCTGCCTTTGATGTATTTTCCTGCTTTGAAGTATTACTTTCTTCCTGTTCGGAGGTATCGGAAGATGTGTCGCTCTCTGTTACTGAGCTGTCAACGGAAGTAACCTCGGAATTTTCATCAACACTGCTCGTATCCTCAATATACGATACATTGCTTTCGGTCGCCGAGCTGTTTCCGACAGACGATAATACACCGCTGTCCTGCGCCGCACAGCCTGCAAGCATAGCCGCCGCAATAAACACAGCTATCGCACGTCTGATTATAGATTTTTTCATATTTCCTCTTTCGGTCGTGATATTAAAACAGCCCTCACGAATGAGGGCTGTCATTATCAGTTAATCTTTTTAAGATTACTTTCTCTTCTTAGCAACTACTACTGCACCTGCTGCGAGGAGTGCAACACCTGCAACTGCTGCAACGCCTTCAACACCTGTGTTTGTGTTAGGCTTTGTAGAATCGCCTGTTGTAGGAGCATCTGTAGCGGGAGCATCTGTAGCGGGAGCATCTGTAGCGGGAGCATCTGTATCAGCGGGAGCATCTGTATCAGCGGGCGCCTTATCATAGCCTGTTACATCAAATGTAACTTCAATATCGCTTACAAAGTTGCCTGCCTGATCATCAAGAATCTCAGCATCAGGTGTCCATGTGTTGATAAGAGGAACACCTGCAACGTTAGCTGTAAGAGCGTCAGGGTTATCAGCACAGTTTGCATCAGGCTTTGTTACATCAAAATCATTGATGTCGTTATCAGCAACGTTATCAAATGAAACGGGAGCTGAAAGCACTTCTGTACCTGCAAACTTAACGCTTGTAAGTGTGATTACAACATCGGGGTGTTCTTCAACAGAGATGTTTGTGTAGAGCTTAAGAACATTGAAGCCTGTAGCTACATTGTCGCCACGATCCTTGCCCTCAATGCCTGTCAGCTTTGCTGTATATGTACCGTCCTTGTCGATTGTTACATCTTCAAATGAACCGGGACACGCAAAGTACTCATCGCCTACAGCCTCGCCACTGGGCTCTTCTGCGTTTGTGTCGCAAACATAGATCTTGCTCTGCTCAAGGCTGTTTCTGAACAGCCAGTTAGCTGTCTGGAAACCAAGACCTGCCTTTTCAGCACCTGCTGCTACTACTAATGTAGATGCTACTGCAGCTGCAACCGCACTTGCGGATAATACCTTTAATAACTTCATTTTAATTACCTCCAAACAAATTGTATATGTTTCGTTCTTATGAGTGTTGTTAAAAGTTTACAACATTCTCAATTAAATTAATTATAACCTCTGCACGTCAAAAAATCAATCTGCATTTTTCACACATTTACCACATAACTTTTAGTTAATTTGTACAATTAGGTTATTAAGTTATAACGCAGACCATTCTCGATTGTCACCCATTTGCGCAGTTTGGTTGACACGAGGAGCTGTCGGTGGTATTCTGTTAAAGTCGTTTGACAAAATGGAAAGGAAACAAAAAATTATGAACAGACAGAAAATCACAACAATCGTACTTTGTGCGCTCTTTGCGGCAATTACGGCAGTACTTTCGCAGATAGCGATACCGATGCCCTCCGGCGTACCGGTTACATTACAGACCTTTGCAATAGCCCTCTGCGGCTTCTATCTCTGCACGGCAAGAGCAACCGTTTCAACGGTAGTTTATGTTCTGCTCGGTGCGGTAGGCGTTCCCGTATTCAGCGGCTTCAAGGGCGGAATCGCTTCAATAGTAGGTCCTACGGGCGGATTTATAATCGGCTTTATCGCTATGGCGGCCATCAGCGGAATCGCATTCAGAAATATGCCCGAAAAGTTCCGTATACCGCTTAGAATAGCAATGGGCATCTTAGGCGTTGCCGCTTGCCATATCTGCGGATTTGTACAGTACGCTCTCGTTGCAGGCAAGGATCTGTTATCCAGCTTCCTGCTCGTATCCGCTCCCTATCTTATAAAGGATATAGCAAGCGTAGTTCTCGCATACTTTGCCGCTCTCGCAATTTCAAAGGCTCTGAAAAGAACAGGCTTTGCCCCAAGCGAACAGGCGTAATTGCAATAAATTTATAAACATTAAAGGCAGTGCCGATTGGCACTGTCTTCAGACTGTAGAAAAACCCCGATTTGCAAGCAAGTCGGGGTTAAATTTATGCCAA
>ENA-OZLH01000413-OZLH01000413.1-human-gut-metagenome-genome-assembly--contig:-NODE-413-length-23608-cov-11.700930_pt1 | contig 23608 bp, 14 predicted proteins | sample MGYA00244832_ERZ653776 | MGnify/ENA primary metagenome ERZ653776 (study PRJEB26926, sample SAMN06165218) | human gut metagenome | biome: ENVO:00009003; feature: ENVO:2100002; material: ENVO:00002003...
CGAGATCATGCCTAGTCTCGTGGGCTCGGAGATGTGTATAAGAGACAGCAGCAGGAAGGAAGAAGATAAGACTCGGTGATCTGCTTGTAGCAGCAGGAGCGATCACAGATGAAGAATTACAGGAAGCCATTGCATACCAGAAAGAAAAGGGGATGAAGCTGGGACAGGCACTGGTGGAAATGGGATTCGTCAGCCAGGAGCTTTTGAATCTGACGATTTCACAACAGTTGGGAATCGAATACATAGATCTGAAAGCATGTAAGCTGACAGAGGATGTACTCCGAATGATTCCGGAGAAAGAGGTTATGCGCTACCGGGCGGTTCCGGTTGAGATTGATGAATATAATCCGAATGTACTGAAGGTAGCGATGTCGGATCCTATGGATATCATTGCGATTGATGACCTTGCTATTCTTACAAATATGCAGATCGAGCCGATGCTGACCAGTGATGAAGAGATTACCGAAGCAATCGGTAAGTATTACGGCAATCAGCAGGCGATGGAAGTAGCGGAGCAGTACCGGAGAGAACGTGAGCAGGAAGGACTGACTCAGGCAGAGGAAGAGGCGGTTAACGATGAGATTGATAATTCGCCGATCGTATTGCTGGTTAAGCAGATCCTGGAAGGCGGTGTCCGGCAGAGAGCATCCGATATTCATATTGAAGCATTGGAAACCAGCGTGCGGGTACGGTATCGTATCGATGGTTCATTAAAGAAGGTTATGACCTATGACTACTCGCTGATGTCTGCAATCGTAGCACGTATTAAGATTATCGGCGGTATGGATATTTCGGAAAAGAGAAAGCCGCAGGATGGCCGTATTTCCATATTTGTTGATCGGAAGGAGTTCGATATCCGTGTATCTATACTTCCGACTGTATACGGCGAGAAGGTCGTAATGCGTCTGACGGCTAAGGATGGTCTGACAAAGCCAAAGAGTGCACTGGGTCTCGGACCGGTCGAGATGAAAGTATTTGACGGTATTTTAAGTAATCCGCATGGAATCATTCTGGTTACGGGTCCTACCGGTTCCGGTAAGTCAACAACACTGTATACATCCTTAAGTGAGCTGAATACAGAAGATGTTAACATTATCACGGTAGAAGATCCTGTCGAGGCGAATATCGACGGTATCAATCAGGTACAGGTTAACGTAAAGGCGGATATGACATTTGCGGCAGCCCTTCGATCTATTCTGCGTCAGGATCCGGATATTATTATGATCGGTGAGATTCGAGACGGTGAAACTGCGAAGATTGCCGTACAGGCCGCTATTACCGGACACTTGGTTGTATCCACACTTCATACCAACAGTGCGGCAAGTACTGTTACGCGTCTGATCGATATGGGTATTGAACCGTATGTGGTCGGCGATGCACTGGTAGGTGTTATCGCACAGCGACTGGTTCGCCGTCTGTGCAAGTGCAAGCAGGGACGATATGCAGAAGATAACGAGAAGAAGCTGCTGGGAGTTCCGGAAAATGAAGAGTGCGGTATTTATGAACCGACAGGATGTGCATTATGTAATGATACCGGATTTGTAGGACGAATCGGTGTTTATGAGATCATGCCGGTATCCAGAAGTCTTCAGGCGGTAATCGCAAGCGGAGCGACTGCGGATGCGATCGAGAAACAGGCGTTGTCAGAAGGTATGCTGACATTGAAGCTCGGAGCAGCCAGACTGGTCAGGGAAGGAATTACGGCAATCAGTGAGATGAAGAAGATCGTATACGAGGCCGGAGACGAATATTAAGGAGAGATTGAAATATGTTAAATATGAATGAATTACTTGCATTTGCAGTAGAGAACAAGGCATCAGATATTCATTTTGCAGCAGGTATTCCACCGAAGCTCAGAATCAATGGTAAGTTAGTCGGACTTGAAATGGATCCGCTGATGCCGGCAGATGTTGCAGAACTTTTAGGCAGTGCAATGAATGATAAGCAGCGGAAGGTACTGAAGGAACGGGGAGAAGTCGATTATTCATATGCGCATCCGGAGTGCGGTCGATTCCGTGTAAATGTATTTATGGATCGTGGAAATATGGCTGCTGCATTCCGACGGGTTGATACGATCATTCCGAGACCGGATCAGCTGGGTATTCCGAATGCGGTGGTAGAGCTTTATAAGAGAAGACGAGGACTGGTATTGGTTACAGGTCCTACCGGTTCCGGTAAGTCTACAACACTGGCATCTATCATCAATAAGGCCAATGAGAATCGTACCGATCATATCATTACACTGGAAGACCCGATCGAGTATGTGCATAAGCATAAGAAGTCCATTGTAAATCAGCGGGAAGTCGGCATGGATACCCTGAGCTATAACAATGCACTTCGTGCAGCACTTCGTGAGGATCCGGATATTATTCTGGTAGGAGAGATGCGTGACTATGAGACAATCTCGATTGCGGTAACGGCAGCAGAGACCGGTCACTTGGTATTTTCAACCCTGCATACCATTGGTGCAGCCAGTACGATCGACCGTGTTATCGACGTATTCCCGCCGCATCAGCAGCAGCAGATCCGGACACAGCTTTCTATGGTATTGACTGCGGTTATTTCCCAGCAGCTGCTTCCGACTGCAGACGGCAAGGGCCGTGTGGCTGCATTTGAGGTCATGATTGCCAATCCGGCGATCCGGAGTCTGATCCGTGACGGTAAGACACATCAGATTCAGGCAACTGTTCAGACCAGCCGGGCACAGGGCATGATCACCATGGATGATGCACTGTTTGACCTGTATCAGGGCGGTGTTATCACCAGGGATATGGCATTGACATATGCGCAGGAGATTGATGTGCTTCGGAAGAAGCTTGGTTAATCGGTTTTGTGCATTTTTCACAAAAATAACTTAAGAAAACGAAAAAAACTAAAAAAAGTTGCAAAAGAGATAATTTTAATGTATTATCAGTTTAGATGAATGTTAATACTTTGTTCATATTCGCAACAGGGGAGAAGAGAACGACTGTATTGACGAGAGAATATTGTGCGGAGGAATGGCGATGGCAGTATATAAGTATAAGGTCGTAGATGCGAACGGTAAGAATCTGAAGGGCGATATAGAAGCGCAGAGTCAGGATCAGGCAGTCAACAAGCTGAAAGCAGACGGTTATACCGTAGTTTCATGTAACGAAGCTGGAGCATTGGACAAAGATATTCAGATTGGCGGCGAACGTAAGATCAAACCAAGAGATTTGAGTGTGTTCTGTAAACAGTTTGCCAGTGTGTTAAATGCAGGTGTAACCATTATATCAGCATTGGATATGATGAGTGAGCAGATGGATAATAAAACCCTGCAGGCGGTATTAAGAGACGCTAAGACCTATGTAGAAAAGGGTGGTACCTTAGCAGATGGCTTCCGCCAGCATGCGAAGGTGATTCCACAGATTATGATCAGTATGATCGAGGCCGGCGAGATGTCCGGTAATTTGGAAGTCTGTTTTGAACGATTATCCATTCAGTTTGATAAGCAGTCGAAGTTGCAGGGCAAGATTAAAGGAGCCCTTACATATCCGATCATCGTTTTGATCGTAGCGGTTGTTGTAGTAATTGTCATGGTTGTAGCGGTTATTCCGGCATTCTCTGATATGTTTGCAGATATGGGTATGGATCTTCCTGCGGCAACCAGGTTGCTGCTGTGGTTATCGGATCTGTTCCGTTACCGCTGGTGGCTGGTTGCGATTATCGTAGTTGCTGTTGTAGCTGTTTATAAGATGTTTGCGGCTACGGATGTAGGAAAACATGTGCTGGGTAAGGTCGCCATGAAGATGCCGATCTTCGGTAAGCTGAATGTCATGCAGGCCGCAGCGAATACATCCCGTACATTAAGTACTCTGATGGCTTCCGGTATTTCGCTGGTAGAAGCCGTGGAAGCGGTAGCGAATATGATGACCAATGTATGGTTCAAAGAAGCATTATTGAATGCAAAGGATCAGGTAATGAAAGGCGTGCCTTTGTCAAAGCCGATCCGTGATGCAGGTATTTTCCCGAACATGTTACCTCAGATGATTAAGATCGGTGAGGAAACCGGTAATATCGAGGACATGATGGATAAGGTAGCAGATTACTATGAAGAACAGGTAGATATGACTACCGAGCAGGTAACAACTGCTATGGAGCCGTTAACTATGGTAGTTATGGCTGGTATCGTCGGCATTATTGTTGCCGGTGTATATGGTCCGATTCTTTCTATGTACCAGAATATGGACAATCTTTAAATCGGTTAATCTCCGCGGAAGCCGAAACCGTTCGCGGATGTTAATAAATACATATAATAAAGGAGAGATTATTATGAAAAAAACAACAAACAAAGGTTTCTCAATGGTCGAGCTGATCATCGTAATTGCTATCATGGCTATCTTAGCTGCTGCATTAGCACCATCCCTGATCAAGTACATTAACAAGTCAAGATTAAGTACCGACCTTTCAACCGGTAACTCAATCGTAAGCGCAGCTACTTCCGCAATGGCAGTAGAGAAGGCAAATGATGAGGTTGCTTCTTATGCAGCTTGGACAGATGTTAACTCTGTATTAGCTCAGGCATCTTCAAACAAGTTCGCATCTGAGTTCGCTAACGTAATGGCAGTTAACTCTGTAACAGGTAAGTCAAAGAAGGATGTTGCTGGTAATCCAATTCCTAATGCTGGTGTATTCTATATGCAGATCAGTGGCAATGCAGTTAATGTAGCATATGGTGCTACTGATGCAGATCACATGATTTCACCTACAACTGGTGCAAGCTTAACTGAATAATTAGGATTATTTATAACACATGTCCGGAAAACCGGACGTGTGTTATATGTATATAGGTGGTATATGATATGAAGTGGCTGAATCTATTAATTGTTGCGGTTTCGGGGTTGGTAACAGGGCTGGCATTCCGTCGTGCGCACGGATGTATCCGTTATATCCGGAAGATGGACGAAGAGGAATTGACATGTAATACCTGTGAACAGAAGGATGGATGTATTGCCATGAAGAGCATCGGTTCATCGAACTGGGTGACAGAATTTACATATACAACTTATTTACTGATGCAAAAGAAATGTACGTATGCACAGGCGCAGAAGCCTGCATATATGATTCCTTTTGCTATTTTAAACAGTGCATTGTATGTGGTGCTTTACTTAGTCTATGGCTGGTCTGTGGATTTTGTAACCTACGCACTCAGTACAACCGCACTGATTTATGTGGGAATCATAGACTGGAATACCCAGTATATCCCGGCAGAGTTTAATTTGATAATATTTATACTTGGACTGATTCGACTATGCGTTCAGCCGGAACACTGGGTGGAACAGGTCGTAGGTCTATTTGCGGTCAGCGTTTTCTTATTACTGATCGATCTGGTCGGGACGAAGATCCGGCATGGAGATCATGTAATGGGTGGCGGCGACATTAAGCTCATGGCAGCGGCTGGCTTACTTATAGGCTGGAAACTGAATATTGTAGCATTTATGATGGGATGCGTCTGCGGAAGCATTCTGCATCTGATTATCATGAAGATAGGTGGACGGGAGCACAAGCTGGCTTTCGGACCGTATTTGGCACTCGGGATCTATCTTGCCATGATATGTGGTGAACAGCTGGTGGGCTGGTACCTAGGTATTATGGGCTTGTAGCCCTAAATATATTTTACACTGATTAGCGAGGGAGGCTACGAAAATGGCAAACAATAAAGTCTTAACCATAGACATTACGAATGAAAGCATTACAATTGTTGAAGTTACAGCTTCACAAAAGAAACAGACGTATATACATAATGCGTTGATTTTTGAAACACCGGAAGGTGGATATGAAGACGGTTATATTCGGGATAAGGATCTGATCGGTTCGACCATCAGAGAACAGCTGGCATCGAATGGAATAACGAATAAGAATGCAATATTCGTTCTGTCTTCAAGCAAGATCGTGAGCAGAGAGGTTGTTATCCCATATGTGCCGGATAAGAAGATCCCTGCAATTATTAATTCGAATGCATCAGAATATTTCCCTGTTAATATAGAGGATTATGTTGTTGCACATTCTGTATTGGAAACTGTAGTTGGTGAGGATGGTGCGAAGAACCGCAGAGTCCTGGTTGTTGCGGTGCCACAGCAGATGCTGCAGACATATTATGAAGTAGCAAGTGTTGCCGGTCTGACGGTTCAGTCAGTAGACTATATCGGTAATGCAATGTTACAGCTGATCAAGACACAGACGAATGATATCTCAACCACCATGGTAGTTGAGATCGGCGGAGAGTCTACAGTCTTGAATATCGTAAAGGGCGACACCCTTCTGTTACAGAGAACTGTACCATATGGTATCAATGCAGTTGTAGCAGAAGTAATGGAAAGCAAAGAAGTAGATGCGGCAACAGCACTTACCATGTTGCAGACAGACCGTATGATTACAGTTGATTTTGATGATGATCCGATCACCGGAGCATTCCGTTATCTGATCAACAACATCGGACGAGTTATGGATTACTACGGCTCCAGAAATCCGGATAAGCCGATTGAAGATGTCTATCTGACCGGTGATGGAGCATTGATCCGTGGTATTGATGGTCTGTTTAAGATTCAGCTGAACGTAGCAACAAAAGTTATGGACAGCTTATACAATGTTAAGTTTGACGATAAGATCAATACCCAGATTTACAATCCGGTATATCTGATCGGCTCGATCGGTGCGGCTATGGCACCTATGGGATTCCTTCTGAAGGAACAGGCTGCTAAGAAAGCCAGTCAGGGAGCTACAGCAATCTTTGTTGTGATCCTGGTTCTTGCAATTATCGGAACCGGAACCGGCTGCGGTATTGCATTAGTTGCTAAGCAGGCAGCGAAGACCGGCAAGCAGGCAGTACAGAGACAGATAGATGAGATTAAGGATATTGAAGATATATATAATGAATATTTACAGAGCCAGGCAGAGTACAATGATATGTTAACATTGTATGATTCAACCAAGATTTCCAATGAATACATGATGCAGTTCTGGAACAAGCTGGAGGAATGTCTCCCTACCAATGTAAATGTAAAGAGCATTTCGTCAGCTTCTGATAGCGTTTCGATTGTAATGCAGAGTACAGATTATGATTCAATCGCAAGACTGGTTGTTGATCTGAGAAGTGTAGATTGCATCCAGGATGCGTTTATCGCAGCTATTGAGCAGAAGGATGAAGATAATTCAGATGCGGTTGTTTATGAGTATACAGTAACCTGCAACTATGTTCTTCCTGAATATGAAGCAGCACCGGCTGACGATACGACAGCAGCTGATGGAAGCAGCACAGAAGCAACAACAGAAGCAGCACAGTAAGGAGGGAAGAATCATGAATGAGACATATAAGAAGTTATTGTTAGGTGTATTAAGTGTATTGATCGTCTTTTTGGGAATCTTCTTCATTATCCGTCCGGCGAATGAGGAGACGAAGAAGCTTGTAAAAGAAACCGCTGATTTGACAGCATATCTGAATGACTTAAAGAGTAAAGAAGTAAATCGTGACCAGTATGTAGCAGATACAGCAGCGAATTATGAGATGTTTGAAGATAAGTTAAACGAGTTCCCATCTAATCTGGATCAGGAATATCAGATTGAATTCATTCAGGGAATTCGGAACAATCCGGATATCAATTATGATGTATCTTCTTTAGGAATGGTACAGCCATCCATGTTCTATGTGCTGGGTGGTGGTACTTCTACTGATGCGGCTGCAACTGATACAGCAGCGGATACAACTGCAGCTGCTGATACAGCGGATGCAACTGCGGCTGCTGATACAACGGATGCAACTGCGGCTGCTGATACAACGGATGCAACTGCGGCTGCTGATGATAAGTATACATGCTACACAGCAACCATGGCATTACAGTACAATGGTGATTATAAGGGCGTAAAGGCATTTGTAGACTATGTATCTTCTTATGCATACCGTATGACGATTGATAATGTAACAGTTGAGAATGATAAGGATAATCCGGATAAATTCAGCGGTGAAATGCTTGTTAACGTATACTGTATTACCGGCAAGGGCAGAGAAGAAAATGCAGAGATCAATCTGGATGAGATTCAGACCGGTGTAGATAATCTGTTTACATCAGGAAGCTCTAACGGTGTGGTTTCTAAGTATGCATCTGATAACGGTGAAGCGATCAAGGCTGATTATGATTTATATCTGGCTGTAAACCCTGCAGGCAGTGATGCATCAGCTAAGGTATTAGGATTAAAGACCGGCGGAAGCAATGTTACAAGCAGTAAGTCAGAGTCTGAGCAGGTAACTGTCAGCGTATCAAAAGATGGCGATAAGTATGTTGTAGAATATGCAATCGGCAATAATAAGCAGAGACAGGAATTTGACCCGGGTGAGGATCTGACAATGCTGATCCAGTCTTCAGATTTGAAGGATGAAGCTGCAGACCAGAATAAGGTTGTAGTATCTCTGGAGAATTCTACAGATAAGACATTATATGTAAAGGTTGCAGATGATGCATCTGCAAATCGTGTAAAGATTGCAAATCGGGCAGGTAATGTTAGCGTTTACAAGTAGAATGGAGTGATCACATGAAGAAAGCAAATAACAAAGGTGTCAGCTTGATCGAGATTCTGATCGCCGTCGTTGTTTTTACTATCTGTATAACTCCTATTGTAATGCAATTAACGACAGGTATTCGCATTGGTAATAAAGCGAAAGACCAGCAGGCGGCTACCGATTATGCAAGATCAATTGCAGAAACTATGAAACAGATGCAGCTTCAGGAAGGATATGATTCCACGAATCTATCCGACCTGGAGTCGGCATTAGATATTACAACCGGTACGATGATTGCAGAGAATACATTCTATTCCGTAAAACAGGATGGGACAACAGGCACAATCATTCCTGCCAATTCTACGCTGAAATCATATCCCGGTAATTCCATAGCCGGCGGAACGAATTACAGTTCGGTAACAGATATGTACCAGCAGCTGAATGCGGCTAATAAGAGCTTAGGCGCAGCAAGCAAGGAAGCATTAGTTCGGCAGTATGTATTTAAAGGTGATGCAAATGTAGAGTATCGTGATTATGATGTGGAAATCACAATGAATACGAAGCCATATGCAATTGAATCCCTGACAAATGCAAGCTATAAAGATCCTAACTCGGTAAATCTGAATAATTTATCCGATCTGGATGCAAATAATGAAGCATTGATTACCAGAGCATCCAATTATGATGCAACAGCGACAGTATCGTTCTACAATGCTACGATCGCAGCACTGCAGCGTTCAGACAGTGTAGAGGATCAGCAGAAGGCGGTACAGATTATGAACGGAAATGCGACCATTGGTGATTCTGCTACAAAGGAAACCATCATTGAGATTAATCCGATTACAGATGCAACCGGGAATAAGTATGAAGTGTCCTGCAGTATTGTATATACAAACACGGATCCACTGGGAGTCCTTGGCTCCGAAAAGAGTCATACATATGGCGTATTTGATCAGAAATTCAAAGAGCTTCCGGAAGTTTACCTGATGTATAACCAGTTTGTATACGGTACATCATTTCAGGATGATCTGATTACGATTAAGAATAATGTAAGAGAAAAAGCGAAGGTATATGTGATCAGAACAGTTGCGGATGATTCTAATATTAATCGTATTACAACACTGGAAGGTGCTGATGGAGGAAACCTGATCCCTACCGGTAAGGTACAGTACCGGGATGATATGAACGGTACGAAATATTTGTATCAGACACAGTTCGCAATTGAGAATGATGCTACGATCTATCCGGTAGAGGTTTATACCAATATTCCGATGCATAAGGATGATGGCACATTGAATGTTGGAACAAAGGGTGTAGCGGGAGATCGGAATTATAAGATGGTGGTGAAAGCAAACCTGGCTGCGACTTATATTGTTCGTTCGTTAAGTGAAGATGAACGGTATTCGGCACAGGGACGTATGTATGAGATTGTTGTGAAATTAACAAACAAGGATACCGGTGTTGAAACAACATTTGATACTTCAAAGGGGGATTACTGATGCGGAAATTACTTAGAAAAAAATTAAATAATGAAGGTAATACTTTCATCGTAATCATGGTAACCCTGGCATGTATGGGCATCCTGGTTGGAGTTATTCTGGCAACTGTTGGATATTATCAGAGAATGCGCTATGTAGATATGAAGAATAAGAATAACTTCTATTATGCAGAAAAAGCGATGGATGAGATCTATACAGGTGTTGGTAACGATTCGGTACAGTATCTGGTATCTGCATATTCCGATACGGTAGAGGTATTGTTATACTATGGTAAAGATAAGATGACCGGAGAATACCGGTATATGTCGATTGATCCGAAGCAGGCGAATGAGATCATGAAACAGAAGTTCCTGGAGAAAATGGCAACAAATGATGCATATAAGTCACAGCAGAAATTATATGAGCATTTGAGCGCATTTATTTCAACTCCGGATGTGGAGCTGGTGGATCCTGCAACTCTGGCAGCGACAGAACCAAGACTTTATATGGAAGTTGTAACAACAACGAAGGGTGTTGGACCGAGTGCAACGAAGACATATGATAAGCTGGTGATTCATAATGTGACGGTAAAGCATACAAATACAGAAGGCTATACACAGTCGATCACAACAGATATTACGATTACAGAACCGGAATTTAATGTAGCATTCAGTAATGTAGATGCGGCAGTTAACTCCTTATATAATTTCTCCATGATCGCAGATATGGGTATTGAGTTTAACAAAGCAACAACGGAGAATCAGAGTGTTACGATTACCGGTGATGTCTATGCAGCATCTGATTATTACAACAAAGCATATAATGAGACTGCCGGTACACGGGTATCCAGTCATGCGGCTGATGCAATTGATACAACTACGGATAGCAGCCGGTATTCAGGTTTCTATGCATATGAAAGTAATGTCAATGTAATGGCACAGAAATTTATTATACCGGGAAGTATTGCACTGGTAAATAATTCAGCAGTCAGTATTGCAGGTAATTCAGTGACAGGTAGTTCCAACGCTGATGTTTGGGCAGATAATATTATTCTGACACCGGCATCTACCAGAACAATGAGTGTAAATAATGCGGGTGGATCGCTTACCATGTATGCGAATGCATACATCGCTGATGATATGGAAGTAAACAATGATGATGCAGAAGTAACCTTATCCGGTAATTATTATGGATATAACTTCTCACAGACCAGTGCTTCACAGAGAACCTTATCCGAATATGCAAGCTCCGGAAGAAAGCATTATGACAGTAGTGCAATTATTGTAAACGGTAATGATGCTTATCTGGATTTTACCGGCTTAAGAGATCTGTGGGTAGCGGGTCGTGCTTATATTGAAACGACCAGACAGCAGCAGGTAACAACCAGTGATGATGGCAAGACTGCCACAACCAGTTATGTAACATATGCAGATAATACCGATGTAAGAACCGGTGAATCTATCTCAGTTAAGAGTAATCAGCTGGCATATGTGCCATATGGCATTGAAGAACAGAAGGCAGGAGGAAAGGTAGTAGGAAAGAAGCCTATTTTCACCAAAGCATATCCTGCATTCAATAACTACATATATATTCAGATGACCAGTAAAGGCTGGGTAGAGATTGGTGACGAAGTGGCTGAAAATACAGTTTCGGATAAAACCTATTACTATCTGAAGTTTACCAGTGCAACTGCAGCAGCAGAGTTTTTTGACTGGTATGCCAACGAATTACCTAACGAGCCTGGATACGAGCTTGCGACTGATATAGCAAATATCCGTCAGTATTCGGATTTCAATGTTAAGGGTATTAATATTACAGAGAGCGGAAGTAATATAACCAGAGTTACTACATCCGGTGCATATACAACCGGCGCTTTGAATGTAGCGAATAACAAATTTCTGAAGGTGAGTGTACCGAATTATGCGAATGGCAATAGCCTGATCGACGGTGAAAATGAAAGTACGACAATCGCAGATATCAGTTCCAAAGCTACACAATACAATGAATCATATAATGAAATGAAATATGTATTGCAAACCATTGATCTGAGCCTTTATACGGGCGACCTGCTGACAGAGATGACATCAATGAAGGATACTATTAAGACAACAGATGCAAAGGATATTACACCTATTAATCAGTATCTGGATTTCTCAAAGTTAAACGGTAAAAGCTTAAATGGTGTCAAGCTTGGTAATTATTATGTATGGATTTCGGATGGTGATGTAACAGTAAATGCACCGACTGGAACCGGTGGTAAGGTAATGGGTATTATTCTTACAAAGGGTGATGTAACATTTGCATCGGATGTAAAACGGTTCGAAGGACTGATCGTATCCGGTAGTAAGATTAAAGTTGATCATCCGATGGATTTCGTTGCAAACGCTGAAATCGTAAAGACAGTACTTGCGACAGCAGATGCAAGTAAGGGTGATGCAGATGATTATTCTGACATATGTGAGATCTTTAAAGATTATACTGCAGATTCTACAACTACAGAAGATAAATCGGTAGGAAGCATTGAAATTGGCGATGTACTCCAGTATGAGAACTGGAAGAAGAATGTAGAGTAGGTGGTGAGCGTATGAGAAAAGGACTGAGAAATAAAAATCAAGGATATTCTATGGTAGAGATGATAATCGTGATTGCGATCATCGGAATCTTATCAGTGATGTCACTCATTACCTGGCAGGCAGTTGACAGTGCAGCAAATAAGAAAGCAGTTTCTACCTTTGAGTCAGAGCTGTCGACACTGCGAACAACCACAATGGCTCAGGATTCTACATTGGCTATGCGGCTTTACTATGATACGACACTGGAAAGTTATTGTCTGGAACGGGGAATCATTTATATGGGTGTTTTCGTAGTGCCGGATCCTTCAGATCCGGTTGCGAGTCTGGATTATTTCAGCTATAAGGGAACATCCAATCCGGTTATGGTTATGAAGAAAGGTTCTATTACATACGACGGACAGGATGTAAAGGATATAGCGGATGGAGTATATATTCACTTTAACAAGAGTGATGGTTCCATTGATACAGCGTATGGTGCTGCAACTAAGTATATATTCAGAGATAAAAGCGGTGATCTGATCGCAAATGTTAAGCTGAATAAAGATACAGGTCTTTACAAAGAGACCTATGAGAACTGATGGAAGGGGAGGTTGAGTGATGAAGAAAACGAACAATCGAGGCTTTTCATTAGTAGAACTGATTCTTGCAATTGCAATTTTAGCAATTATTATGGTTGCAGCAGCAAGTTTCATGGGAACAACAACAAGAACTTACACAAGGACTAAGAATGATATTGCAATACAGGAAAAGGGACAGGAAATATTTGATTCTATTTCGGATAAACTGATGCAGGCAACCTGTGTTAAGATCGGTACCTCTGACGGTAATGTATATTATTCTTATCCGAGTGAAGGTAAGTATGAGTTTAGCGGCATTGATGGCGTAGATAAGGAAACAGATATTTCTTATATATGCATTGCTTATGAACGGAAAAACGGAGCCGGGGAATATGAAACGGTTGCCGATACTTATTATTATAATAGTACGGACAAGGAGCTGTATATGGACCGGGTATCCGGAACAGTACGAACAGAGGCTGTATCAACAGCAACGGATATGGTCGAGACTCCGTCAAGTGCTATTGTAGCTCCTCAGGGAGAAGCATTATTAAAAACAGCAGTAAAAAGTACATCTGCAATTTTTGCAAATCAGGATTTGTTAGTCGGAAGCGATATAGAAGGATTGAAGGGGTATGTGATATCGAAAGATAATTCCGTACATTTACTTCTGAGTCTGAAGAAACAACAGGCAGAAAATGATGTGGAAGGAATCATTACAATCCGTAACAACTATGTGCTGAAGGCTAAGAAGGAGCCGGCTTCGACATCGGAGTCGCCAACCCCGTAAATGACGATAGAATGAAAGAAAGGAGCAAGTTATGTTAAAAAGCAGAAAGCTAAAAATCATAATCGGAGCATTGGTAGTTATCGGTGTTTTGATTGCGTCTTCTATCTGGGTATCTATGTCATTAAAAACGAATGCGGTGGATGAGTTTGGCTATACAAAGCTGGCAGATAACAATAGTGCCACATCAACAAAGACGCAGATTGATTACATTATTGAAAATGCAAATGCAGCAAACACCAGTGACAAGGCCGGATATGATACCAGTAATTATTACATTACGATCATTGTTCCGTCTGCCGGAGATGCAGCAAATGCAACAGCAAGTTTAAACGACTTTTTGGTAAATGGCGGTTTTCAGAAATATATTATCAACGATAACCGTACGATTGCAGCGACTATGCCGGATGGAAAGATTGTCCTGAAGATTCAGACAGCAGCTGAGTTAGGCTCGGTGGATGCGGCAGAGACTCTTTCAGATGCAGATCTGATTTATGTTTATGCTGAAAAGGCTGCACAGTATAAGGATAATCCGATTTCAGAGGATTTGTATGAAGCCTTACGGAATTTCGCTTTTGGTAAGAATAAACCTCTGATCATGAATTATGATCTGAAGAATGACGGTAGTAAGGATGATAAGACAGATCCTGTAGTTTCAACAGCATCTAAGGTTTTCTATATGACAACCGTAGACTTTAAGAACAGCTGGAAGAGAACCAAAACTACCAAGGCAAGCGCATGGACAAAGGATACAACAGATGTAATGGGAACATTACAGGCTTATATGTCATCCCTTCGTTCTACATATTCTACCTATCAGTTGAACAACCTGACAATTCCGAGTGGATATGCAAGCTGGTCTGATTACTGGATGCGTACTGAAACAAGTGATCCTACATTGAATGTGTTATACATTTATGGCGATGGCGCTGATAAGAAGTCTGAAATCCAGAACCTGGCAGACTGGATGATCGGTGATGGTAAGACAGCTGTATTTGGTAACAGTATTGAAAGTAATATTCCTACGAAGGCGGTAGCAGAGACTGCGGTTGCAGCAGATCTGACACCGGATTCCCTGTATTATACACGTGGGGATGGAACAAAGGTGAAGAAGTATGATTATATCTTTATTTCACCGGAAAATTATAGTGCCGCAAATGATATTAAAGATGAGGTCCGGGCAGAGTTAAATACGATTTCCGAAGCAACGGATACACAGACCTATATTATCTTTGGTACTATGGAAGCACAGACGTCAGAGCCGGGCGGCGGTTCAACTACAGATCCGGAAAATCTGGTGATCGATACTTCTACAAACTTTGGTAAGCTGGTTGATTTATCAATCACAACCACCGGATATGCAAAGAAGAATAATGTGCTGGTTGTTGGTAAGGCTTATATGCAGACACTGGCAGCAAATCCGGACAAGAACCCAACTAAGATAGCACAGATCGTAACATTGATCAATAAGAGTACATACCGGAGTCATTCAAATGGCGGTGGCGGAACCAGCGGTTCTACATCAACAACTGCATTCCGGGTACTGGAATTACAGCCATGCTATCCGATTGATCTGGAGTTGGCACTGCAGTCAACGATTACAACAAATGGAAGCAAGTATACAGCATATGGAAAGCTCGGAAACTATTACACAGTTCCAGCGAATGTATTAAACAGTACAGAGATTGATAACTACACGGATGAGAACGGAAATGTTAAGACAGAGTATTATCAGTGGGATTTGTCAAAGGCAAAGCTGGCATATGCGTTAAATATGCCGGTAGATAATATCGAATTGGTGCAGATGTCTACGGAAGAGTTTATTACATCTAAGGCAGATGCAGCTGATAGTTATGATTTGATTTATATTGGTGGCAATAAATCTGCATTAAAGCCTTCTACAGTATATAATATGTATCCGTTCTGGGAAGTGACAGCCAATGTAGCAGATAATACAGCAGCTTTTTCTATGTATGCACATACAGGTGAATTAAGTGGTTTCCTTGGCAAAATGGCAGGAACCAGTGAGTATACGTCTTCAGTTATGAACGGAAATGATATTACCTTTGATCGATTGAACTCGCTGAAGGAATATATCGATGCAGATATGCCGATTGTATTCAGTAATGAGGTATGGAGTGCATATGAAGATGCAGTGGCAAATAAGTATGCAAACAAATTTATTGATCCGGATTCGAATATGTATAAATTGATGACTTATGCGGATGAACATAAGAAAGCCGGAGCAACGAATGTATTAGAGTCTTGGGAAAATAAAACAAAATCAACGAATACCACATTGAGTGAATACTGGGTTATGAATCAGACAACTGATGGAACGGATGGACAGATTCAGAGAATTGAAAATCCGGATGGAGCTTATGGAACTGCAGCTAAAGTGACAGTATTTACAGATGTATTAAGTAATGAACTGTATGCCTTAGTGTATAGTACTGGTGTAGCAACAAGACCAAAGTATACAATCACAACAAATGCGATTGAGTATTCGGATAAAGATGCAACCACAAAGCTGACAGATCGGAATCTGACCTGGACAGTGGAACTGATAAATCCTATTGAAGGACATACGTATCAGGGAGTCCTGTTAAGGGATAAGGATGATAATGCCGAATACGATCTCTCATCAGAGGTGGTCGGAGATCCGGTTACATTTACAGGTGGTAAGGCAGATTTTGCATATTCATATCCTAGCAGTGAGTTTGGAGCATTCAGCTGGAAAATCGTAGTTGCGGATGTAACAAATGCAGAAGGTAAGAGTATGTTGAATCCTTGCCCATCCAGAGGATATTCTGCAATCAGTGCGATTGCAAGATCAGAGGATCAGCCAAAGAAAGAAGCATCAATTCTGGAAATCATGCCTATGAAGACGTCGCAGGTAGGTGGACAGGATGGACAGGATGGACATACTTTGTATCTGGATAGCAATTATCAGCAGGCGAGAGGTAGTCAGTTCCTGTATTCAAAGGCGTTTAATGATAATGGAACCGTAAATAAAAATGCTACCTATGGATATGCACCAACACCAAAGTCCGGTGGACAGATTAAGAATTATTATGATACAAAGGATATCAATTTTACTGAGCATGGGTATAACTGGCAGAAAGATGTATATCTTGGAAAATATCAGTCAACATTGGGATTGAATCGATATGACAGTGATATGGGGCATGAAGATTGGACTTATAATTATGTTGATTCAATTGCAGATGATTTTGATCTTTCATTAGATATTATGTATATGGATGATATCGAGTATTATGCGGAGGCTGTCAGAAAGGCATCCGATGAGGATCGCGCAAGATATGCACAGTATGCAGAAGATGCAAAGGCAGTTTACGATGCATATAATACCAGTGGTACTGTAGAGTATAAAGCATTAAATGATGCAGAAACTGCTTTACGGAATGCGTTGCTGACATTACAGCAGGGCGGCAGCTTGACGGTTACCAATACCATGAAGAGTGCTCCGAATGCACCGGATACGTTTACGTATACAGCAGATAAGTTTAACTTATATGATCTGGATGGTATTCTGGATTCCGGTGAATATTTCCGGTTCTTCTATATCAACTCGACCATGGGTGGAGCAGGAGAGTGGAGCTTCCCGCCTGCATATGGATTCTATAGTGAGTTCTATAAGCCATACATCACAGAGAATGATAAGAAGATAGATGCATATCGCAAGTATCGTCATTTCAGTATGCTGGCATATGGCCCGGATGAATATTTAAGAAATAATTATGATGTAGTAGTAATTGGTTTCTATGATGATTATATGAGTGGATTTACAGACTTTAGTACTAATTCATGTACAGATCTGGAGAGCTTCTTAGATAAAAACGGCAGCTTACTGATGACGCATGATAATATGACAAAGTTTGCAAATGATACAAAGTATTCAGTAAATCTTACAAAAACGTTACGGTCTTATGCAGGAATGGAACGATTTGGTGAGATTACGGTAGCGGGTGGTACAGATTCTTCTGACTTACCGAAATATGTTACTACAGATTCTGATAGATACTTCTTCAGTAATCTGAGTAATGGTAAGGGTGGAGTTGATTTAAGTAAGAATAATACAGCTACTGGTTCTGCATGGGTTTCGCAGGCAGATACGTGGTTAAGACAAAGAGGAGCTAACTTAGGTAAGATTGGATATCCTGGATATACGGATGCATTTATGATTTATGAAACGAATCAGACACGGTCTATGCCGTATGTATTTGCTGAATTCCAGATTGAAAATCAGATTAAGTACAACTTATCATATGGTCCGCTGAATATTACAGGTACGACGAAAGCAACTCAGGTAAACCGTGGTGTTGTTACAACTTATCCATTCTATGTTGTTTCCGATCTGCGTATATCGCCGACACATAATCAGGCATATTCGCTGAATTTGGAAGATGATCAGGTGACAGTATGGTACACCTTTGCGGCAGACAGCCAGTCAGGAACCGGTACTTCCGGTGGTAGTGATTATCAGACATTGAAGGAGAATTCTTCTATGTATGCAGCATCACCGAAGGATGGTATGGATAGTTACTTCATTTATTCGATTGGTAACATTACATACTGTGGTGCCGGACATGCAATGGTAACCGGTGATAAGCGTGATAACAATGATGAAAGAAAGCTGTTCTTAAACGTATTGGTTAATATGGCAAAGAAGAGCGGTAAGACGATCGAGAGAGAAAAGGATATTATCCTTTACGATCCGGACGGAACCACAAAAGCACCTGGTAATGTAGTAAAACGAGATGCAGAAAGCGGTTATTATATGGAGGCAAGTTCAGGTGTAACTTATCCGGAATTTGCATTTGGCATGGATATGTCACCAAGTGATACTGTAACCGATGTTAAGATTTTCTATGATTTGGACTACAATGCAGCAAACGGTGCAGCAAATGATGTTTATACGGAGTCGGATAGTCATATTCTGGTTCCGACAACCGAGGATACGATCCAGAAGTTAAACGCTGGAGAAGTATATAAGGTAAATAAAGTCAGTGCACCGGCATTGGTAACAAAACATAGCTACTTTGATGAATATGACGGAACCTATACATATCTGGTCGTTCAGGCGACTGTAAAGGATAATATGGGAACTGAGCATATTATTACAAAACGAATCAAGATCAAGCTGACCAGGGAGATGTTAAATCTGACCTAATGAGCAGACCTTGGTAATGAATTAAAAACAGACTGCTGTATTCGAAAAACGGATACAGCAGTTTTTGTGTGAATAGGTTGAAATCCATGGAAGATATGGTGTATAATGACCAGGTAGCCGGTAGCTGCGTTCATATCGTGCAGGAACCGGCGGTAAGAGCAGAGAAAGGATTATACAATACGGAGATGTTTAATTCAGTTGGAAATACAATTTTTACTGTCTTTCTTGTAGTGATTCTGATATATTTAATTATCTGGACAGTAAAGTTTTCGGGAACACAGTTGGATAAAAAACGAGCAAGGCAGAGCATAGAAGTTCGTGCCAAACAGAATTCAATCCGGCAGAGGACGATCGCATGTTCTAAAAATTACTGGTATAATAACCGGGAAGTAGAAGATTGTCCGGAGGATGTACCGGTAGAACGATATTATCATTATTTCGAGACAGAGCAGGAGTGTATCAAGGCATTGATCATGGAGATGTATGATTGTGCATTGGTCCGGACGGAAGAGATTGAGAGAATTGCGTTTGGAGAGGTCAAGCCGGTAGAGCTTAATTTCAGCAGCTCATATGAAGTAGATGATGAATATGATGATTTTGATTATGATTTTGATGAGGCGGTTGAAGAACTGATGAATCAGGATGATGATGAGGTCGCTGCTGCAGCGGAAGAGGCAGATGACAGTGAGATACGGGCCGAGATTTATGACTGTTGGACAGGATATGTTATGCAGTTATATGACATGGTCTGTGTTAATTGTAATGAGGAAATGAAGAATCATATCCGGAATAAGATTATGGTCTATGGACATAAGGATCCGGAGATTTTAATTCACAGTCCGGAATAATATGCTTGTATTTTGCATATGAATAAGATATAATAATCTCATGAAGAACGAATGCAGGCCAGATAGAAGCTGGCTGTTCCATGAGTTATTAATGCCTGAAATGTACGACAATTTCCTTAATTTTGAACCTACATTTTTTGATACGGGAGTTTTATATTCATAACAGGATGTCAGGCCTCCGTTTGCAGTGGAAGACAGGAATGTTATATGCGGACACCCACCTAGCTATGCTAGGAGTCAAAAGAGGAAACCGGCATTTTGGGTATTACTTAGGAAGAAAGCAGCAGAAATGCTGCTTTTTTCTTGGTTGGAGCTTTCAAAGGATCAGGTAAGATTTCTGTATTTTCCACAGAATATTTACAATACATAGTAAGGTGCGTATATTTATGAAATATCAATCAAAACAGATCAATAATTCAATCAAAAGAAATTCAGCACCGGGCAGACGGATCGGACTGGTAATCGGACTGTTGTGCATACTTGGCGGCTGTGTGGCCGGAGTGATTCTGCTTCGATCTAAGCTGACAAGGCTCATACAGCCGGAGTCTTATTATAGCAGATATGAAGCTGAGAATTTATTGGAACTTCTAAATCAGGGAAAGACGGTATTGGGAGCTGAGGAAGGAGATTTATCCGGGTTTACACAGGCGGATGCACAGATGGCAGTATTGCAGTTAATGGATATTGATCTGGAAGAAGAACCGGAGTATTTTCAGGAAACAGAGCTTTCTTTTCTGGAAGAGCAGAAGCCGGAGCAGATTTTAACCAGATCGGAATTCCAGACATTTTATGAGTATTTGGTCGCAGAATTAAAGCCGGAACAGGTAGCAGTAGAAGAACTTCTGGTTCTGGATTCCATTTCAGATGAAGAGAACGGAACTTTTACACTGGTGACCCCGGAGCAGAATTATATTGTTCGGTCATATCAGGAATCAGAACAAGAAAATTTATGCCGTCAGTTACAGGCATGTGAAGATAAGATCATCCGTGTATATGTAACAGAGGATAGAATCATAGAATATACCGGGGAGGGAAAAGAAGGCGTGACATTGGCAAATGTCTGGCTCGAGCAGACAGACGAATCACAGGTCCGGATCTTCCTGAAAGGATATCATAAAAGCTATGCCTGCCATCTGGATTCGGAAAACGGAGCGTCCTCAATCGGTAATTCACTGGCGGATGTAGTTTTAGGACCGCAGGGCGTGACAGATATTGTATTGAAATCCGATACGATTTCTGCTAAGGTTTTAGCGGTTTATGATGATGGTGTCGAAGTGGAAGGGTACGGGAAACTGGCACTTTCCGAACAGTACCATATCTATAAGATATATGGAGAGCTGGCGGTAGAGCCGACTTCTCAGATATTGGTAGGATATAAGACGACTAACTTTGTAGTGGCAGATGGAGTGATTGAGGCGGCTCTGATCACAGAGCCTATCCGGGCAGATAAGATACGTGTGGTACTGGGCAACTCGGATTATACATCCTTAATTCATCCGGTAGTGCGCTTAACGGCGAACTGCCCGTATACAATGAATTTTCATGGTGAACAGAAGACCTTTGCGGCAGGTGAGGAGCTGGAGCTGACGATGTCCTGCGGATATCTGGCAGGCGGCCGGGTACAGATTACGCCGGATGAGGAGAATGGCAGGATACAGATATTAACGATATCCAGAAACGGACAGAATCCATCATACCGGGGAAGCATTGAAGTGGCACCGTATGAGGATAGCGGTCTGACTATCGTAAATGAGCTGAGTATGGAAGAATATCTGTATACCGTTGTACCGAGTGAAATGCCGATCTCATATGGACAGGAAGCATTACAGGTGCAGGCGATTTGTGCCAGAGGCTATGCGTATGCCAAGATGCAGGATGGTACATATGCAAAATATGGTGCTCATTTAGATGATAGTACCATGACACAGGTATACAATGCAGTCTCTGAAAGTGATGAGTCAGTTTTGGCAGTGAAGGATACCTATGGGATGGTTCCATTCTATAATGGGGAAGTGATTCAGGCTTATTTCTTCTCTACATCCTGTGGAGTAACCTGTACCAATGCAGATGTATGGGATGGAGAAGCACTGCCGTATCTGACAGATAAGCTGGAGAATGAGCAGGGAGGAGAGTTCGATTTCTCGGATGAAACGGCCTTCCGGAGCTTTATAGATGACTATAGTGCATATCAGTGCTATGAACAGAATTATCCGTTGTTCCGGTGGAATATCGTATTTACGCCGGAGGAAATGACTGCAGCTATTAATAAAACGATCCAGCAACGTTATGAAACCAATCCGGATAAAATCCTGACGAAACAGGCAGATGGTTCTTATATCAGCCAACCGATCAAAACCATTGGACAGGTGACTTCTGTAGAAGTAACAAAGCGTGGAAAAAGCGGAATCGTAAAAGAAATAACGATCAAGGGAACAGAGGCTGAAATCCTGGTGACCGGACAGACCAACGCAAGAGCATTGATCACACCGGCGGATGTGGTGATACATCGGAAGGATGAAAGTGAATCGAAAGGCTGGGCATTGATTCCGAGTCCGTTTTATTATATAGTGCTATCAGAGGATGGTAATTATCATATGATCGGCGGAGGATTTGGTCATGGTGTCGGCATGAGCCAGAATGGAACCAAGGTAATGACAGAACAGGGGCATTCCGCTGAGGATATCATAAGACACTATTATACTGGTGTAGAGATACATAATATATATCAGTAAATAGCAGATTAGGAGTTAGTTAAGAATGAAACGGTTAATAGAATTGATTGAAGAGTTTTCAAAACGATCAAAGGAAGACAATATATCGGCATATGCAGCACAGGCAGCATTTTTTCTGATATTATCTGCATTTCCATTTATGATATTACTATTAACGCTTACCAGATTTCTGCCGGTGGAGCAGGAGGCATTTATCCATATCTTAAAAAATGTAGTAACAGAAGAAATGGAGAGCTATGTAATAAATATTCTGGATGAATTGATCAGCCGCTCCGGAAATACGATTATGTCATTCTCCATTATAGCAGCATTATGGTCGGCATCCAGGGGATTGCTGTCTATCAGCAATGGACTGAACTCGGTTTATCGCACCAAGGAATCCCGTAATTATTTTGTCCTGCGGTCAATAGCAGCTTTTCATACCTTGATCGTACTGGTAGCAATGATTATACTGCTGGTTGTATTCGTATTCGGTAATTCGCTTTATGAGCTGATTTCGGTTCGCATACCGTTTATGAATGATATTGCTACTTTGATCATCAGTATTCGGGTCGCAGTTGGATTTGTATTACTTTTTTTAATGTTCATTGCAATGTATAAAGGACTTCCGAGTCATAAGATCACAGTCCGTCAGGCAACGCCGGGAGCCTTGTTCTCTGCACTGACATGGATTCTGGTATCGTTTGGCTTTTCCATTTATATCAACCATTTTAACAATTATTCCAGCGTTTACGGAAGTCTGGCGGGGATTGCGATCGCTATGGTCTGGGTATATCTGATGATGAGCATTGCTTTGTGGGGAGGAGAACTGAATGCTTATATTATTGAATTTTATCCGGAGAAAGTAGAGAAAAAGAAGGAAAAGGGAAAGGAGAAAAAGCTGTCTCTTATACACATCTCCGAGCCCACGAGACTAGGCATGAT
>ENA-OZLH01000419-OZLH01000419.1-human-gut-metagenome-genome-assembly--contig:-NODE-419-length-23430-cov-8.130567_pt1 | contig 23430 bp, 20 predicted proteins | sample MGYA00244832_ERZ653776 | MGnify/ENA primary metagenome ERZ653776 (study PRJEB26926, sample SAMN06165218) | human gut metagenome | biome: ENVO:00009003; feature: ENVO:2100002; material: ENVO:00002003...
CCCTAGATCCGTTCTTTTTTACAGTTTCGATGATTTTTTTTGCAGATGCATCAACCAGCTGATGGTCATATGCTTTTAATGTGATTCTCATTACTTGACTTGTTGCCATAATAAAAAAGTCGCCTCCTTTTCGCACTTTGTTTCAGTACGACAAGCGGTGACTGTACACTTTCCCGTGTGTGTCTGCGACCTTTGTGCAACGCTTTCTTCTCTCCGGTCATAAACTTACACGTTGTTACTGCTCAAGGCAGATGTTAATTGGTACAGTGACTTGCCGTCAGTTTTCTAACTTGACATTCGCTCCACGGAAAACCCGATCTCCATTACTGGGAACCGGCAACCTCACGCTTCACAGCTATCATGCCACAGCAAGGATTAGTATACATTGAATTTACGGGCATTGCAAGACTTTTTTTAAAAAAATTGTATTTTTTTTGATACAATTTCTTTTTGCTGTTTTGCACAGGTTCGCCACTGTATTTTTGTGAGTTTCTTCTTAAATATAATATAGCCCAGTATAATATCGCCCAATATTTTTTATGGCAAATGAAAACGTTCCCCCTTGGATGCTCTCAGTTGCCGTCGGGCTTATTCTGACAAAATCTCTTTCTAAGCCCCGCTGGTCCGAGATCCCCGGGGCTTATCCTGGCAAAATCTCTTGCTGCGCCCCGCTGGTCCGAGATCCCCGGGGCCTATTCTGACAAAATCTCTTTCTGCGCCCCGATGGTCCGATATCGACGGGACTTATTCTGGCAAAATCTCTTTCTACACCCCGATGGTTCGGCTTCGACGGGGCTTATTACGGCAAAATCCTTATCTGTGCCCCGATGTACAAAGGTGGAGGGTATAATCGACCTGATTTTGTCTCACATACCCGCTTTCGCAAGTTCTGCTGGGTACAGATAGCTTGTTTTTGCCTCCCATACCCTCGCCAACACAAATACATAAAAATACTGACAGGCAGATGTCTTCGCTGTCCATCAGTATTTTTGTCTGTCAATATTTATTTCATCAACGGTCTGTTACAGCCGGTTCGCTTTCACATCCTCGAACTCCTGCAGCATTTCTTCGGAAGGAGCCTTGGTAGCGAGGCTGACTGCGATGATAGCGATAAGTCCCAGCCCGAAGCCTACTACCAGGGAATACAATCCGGTAGCTTTGCCCAAGGTCTGTCCGCCCACGAGAGGAATATAATCCCAGATGATAACGGCAAGTGCTCCGGTGACAATTCCGGCTACCGCTCCTGGGAAGTTGGTTCTCTTCCAATATAAGGACATCACTACCAACGGTCCGAAGGCGGCACCTAAACCTGCCCACGCGTTGGATACCAGACCCATAACGGTGTTGTTCGGATTCCATGCGATGATGTAAGCCAGCACAGCTACTACCAGTACTGTGACACGGCTCACATTCATAACCGTCTTGTCATCCGCATCCCTTTTGAGCAGTCCCTTGAAGATATCCTCCGCTACGCTGGAGGCGCTGACTAACAGCTGGGAATCCGCAGTGGACATGATCGCTGCCAGGATACCACAGAGGAACAATCCTGCAATGAACGGAGCACGCATCTCCACGGTAAATACTTTCTTGATCATCTCAATAAATACCTTCTCATTATTGCCATTCACCAGCTCCGGCAGATAAGCTCTGCCCAGGATACCGATAAATACTGCAAATCCCAGGGATAATGCTACCCAGCTGATGGCAGTAGCCTTGGACTTGGTCATTTCCTTCTCATCCCGGACTGCCATAAATCTCACCAGGATGTGGGGCATTCCGAAATATCCCAGTCCCCAGCCGAGACCGGAGATCACGCTGACGATATTATTACTGCCGTCACCGTTCTTCATCAGATTCAGGAAGTTGGCACTGTCAGCACCGCTGGCTTCCAGTCCTGCTGCCAGAGTGGTTCCGTTACCGGTCAGGAAATGATAAGCGAACAACGGTACTGCCAGAATACCGACCAGCATCAGCATGCCCTGAATAAAGTCTGTCACACATACCGCGGTAAATCCACCGAGGAAGGTATAGACCAAAACTACCAGTGCACCGATGGTCAGTGCCACATGATAGTCAATACCGAACACGGACTCAAACAGCTGACCTCCGGCAGAAAGTGCGGAAGCACAATATACCAGGAAAAATACTACAATAGTAATAGAAGAAACCGTCATCAATACTTTCTTATCATCATGGAAGCGGTTCTCAAAATAAGTCGGCAGCGTCACGGAATTATTAGCGCGGATCGTATATCTGCGCAGCTTCGTGGCAATGAACAGCCAGTTCAGCGTCGTGCCGATGAAAAGTCCGATGGCGATCCAGCCGTCACCTCCGACACCGGTTAAGTAAATAGCTCCCGGCAGTCCCATCAGCAGCCATCCGCTCATATCCGACGCCTGTGCGGACAGTGCTGCGACGAAGCCGTTCAGCTTTCTGCCTCCTAAAAAGTAGTCTTCGGAATTGTTATTGCCCTTTGCATAAAACGCTCCGATAGCGATCATCATGAGTAAATACAGCACGAATGCCACAATTACCCAGCCTAACGTATTTCCTGTCATAATAGCCTCCTCAAATTTTTCTTCTTGTACATTTTCTTAATTGTATACAGTGATACGATTTATTATATACAAGAAATGGCTTATCGTCAACAGATTAGTTTGCTATCGCTGTAATGTGCGAAAGTCTGATTTGAATGTTATTTTGTCCTTGAGTTTCCGCAGAATGTAATTCTAAAATGAACATAGCTTCCCAAAGCACCAATCTGCCGGATTTTTGAAGCATTGGGAATAGCAGTTTTACGAATAGAGGTACTTTAATAAACCCCACCGGAGCCGGGCTTTGGGAGAAATATACTTTTATCTATCTAAGCGGTCAGCTTAAGGCAGAGTTGACGGTATGACGGACGTTTTGTCCGAAACCACAGCCTGATGCCTTCTTTTGCATACGAGAGTATGCCGGAGATGCCTTTAGCTAACCGGTAATAGCTGAACTGAACTTTTTCTTTTATTGGATCTGCTTTCTGCATGATTGCAGCCTTCAGGGCATGCGTTTCTGATTTCATGGACATATGTGCCAGAAATGCCATGCACAGGGTAATATAAAAATTCAGGGCATTGATTGCAGCGAGCTTCCTCACACGGAAGTTTTCAAACTGAAACATCTGCTTTTTACAACGGAAATATTCCTCAATGCGCCATCTGGAAAAGTAAGTCAGGGCGATATTTACCACGTCTTCTTTGGATTTGATTTTCTTATTGGTTGCAAGCATCATGGGATGTTCCGTAATGCCGTAAACCAGTACGAGATAAATATCTTTCTTTGAAGCAGTGATCTGCACCTTCACATGGGAAAGACAGGCTTCGTGCTTTTGCCCCTTGTATGTCAGGGTAGTTTTGATCTTACCCTTCCTCTGATTACGAAGCTGTGTGGCAGGAACCCATTTTCCGTGGAAGAAGAGTTTTCTTTTGGCAGTAAGACGGATGACATAGTCCTGTTGCAGTTCATCAAGTTTCAGGAACATCTTGTTGTCATCGTAGCCTCTGTCCATGGCAAAGGTTGCTTTGCCAAAGAGAGCTGCACCACGTTCCATTGCAGAAAAGGTTACATCATTGTTGGACGTAAAGTTCTTTTCCTTTGAGGAATGAATTTTCGAGAAGATACTGACAGGATGATTATTTTTAGTGAGAACACAGGCTTCCGTTACATGATATCCTTTTTCATAAACTGTTTTGGAAGCAGTACTTTTAGAGCCATCTCTGACAAGTCCGAGAGCTTCAAATTTGTAACCATCAGGCTTTACAATATCGCTGTCATCAATGTGTATGACAGGTTCTTGCGGAGCCCATTTACGGATGGCAGTAAGATAAGATTTAAGCGCGGTGGAGGAAATGCCATTGTTTAAATGTCTGGTCAGCCGTTCAACAGAATTGACCTTTTTGGAATCTTCGTGAAGCTGATCCACAACATCGGTTAAAAGACAGCTTCCGGAGGCAGGCATACCATAAGTCATCTCGACAGGAAATTTTTTGTCCGGCTTGGACTGGCGTTTTGAAATTTTATTTGAAAAAGTTAAAATTTCCCGTTTCAAAGTATAAGTATTTGTTGTAGAATAAGTCATAAGGAGTCCTTCTTTTTTTGTTTAGTATCTTTTTGATTTGACACCTTAATTTTACTATAAAACAGGAAAGGATTCCTTGTATTTTGGGCATTTTTTGAAAGTTGTTTATAACGATGCCTATGAAAACGAGGCTATGTGGATAAAAATACGGAAACTCAAGGAGTAAATATATTGACAACAAAACATCTGTTCGATATAATTGCGTTATTAGTTTGAAACTATTTTCAACTGTTTTTTTATTAAAGATAATTAGGGAAAATAGATAACATCTGTGATAAAATTGTCTTGATGCAAAAGAAAGGGTGAATGATATGGATTTGAGAATCAGTGGACAAATTATTCGAAATGTAAATTTAGAAGTACTATATGATGTTTACAGTTCAACAGCAAATGAGGCAGAAGTTGAAAGTTTATTTGAAGAATATCTAAAAGACATTGGATATGGAAGTGTTGGAGGATATTTTACAAAAAGAATGGCAAAAAATGCTGCTGATAAATTTCCATCTAAAACAGGTTCAGGTAACGGTTATCCAGATTATGTTTTCTATGAAAATGGAACAAGCAATAAGATTATTGCTGTGGGAGATGTAAAAGCACCGGATTCTAAAGGCGGAAATAATAGTTTACAGGGTTTGGCTGATTGCACAGATATATATTTGAAGGATTATAATAGAAAACATCCCAATAGCAAAATCCGCATATGCTTTGGTTATGATGGCTTCAACTTTGTTATAAAATATTTGGATGATTCTGAAAAGTGGAGTGATATCACAGTAGACGGTGATGTATTGAGTAGCTTCCCAACAAGAGAAATGCTTACATTAATTCATGGCTATGGTAATGTTTTTACGACTCAGATTCAAAGAAATATAGCAAGAGAAACATTAGAACCCTACTTTGCACAATGTGATACTGTATTTAGAACCGGAAAATCAAGTCTATCAGCAATTGATAAAGCTGCTGAAATTTCCATATTCATTTTCTTGAAAATATTTTCAAATGATGGTTTGGATAGAGAATTTATTAGAGAAAACGGCTCTAGTGTTTGGGAAAATATTCAAAAAGGAAATGCTAACATTGTAAATAAAATTTTTAAGGATTTTTTGAATAAACAATATGAAAATGTTTTTCCGGATGAGTTGATAAAGGTAGATTCTCGAATGACTAGAGAATTGGCCAAAATCATTGATTCAATGTTTGATAAATGTAAGATTGATAGAATGACTGATGTAAAAGGAAATGCACTGGAGTACTATCAAAAGGATTCTAAAGATAAAAAGATAGGTGAATTTTTTACACCGCGTCACTTGATTGAATTGATAATTGCGTTAACGAAGCCAGAAATAAAATTTCAGAGAGATGATGAAGGACAATATGTTGTAGACAGAGATGGAAATCGTGTAATACAATATATTGAAAAAATTTATGATCCTGCGTGTGGGAGTGGTGGATTTTTAATTACTTCATTTTTGAACTATATTGAGAAATATGGAAAACATGGTGTGACGAATGAAGCTCTCAAAAAAAATGTTATTTTTGGTAATGAATTAAAAGATACAACTGTTATGCTGACAAAGCTGAATATGATATTGCTGGGCGATGGCCATAATCATATTTCTAATGAAAATGCATTAGGATATGAAAAGATTGCACAACTCGAATGCGATAAAGATGAAAATGGAAATTTGATTGAAGTTGATAGCGAAAATATTGAGTGGAAGGAGGTACATGTAGGGACAGAAATTAGAAGTATGCCATTTGAAAAAGGTACTAAATCACCAATCATTGAGCAATTAAGCAATAAAAAATATTATTTGGCATATATAAATCAGAAGGGAAAATTAGTAAAGAAAAAAGATTCGGATGGAGGGTATGTTGAATTTGATGTTGACAAGCTTGTAAATGATGAAAATGGAAGTTGGAGCGTCGCCGAAACGGGAGAACCAGTGATTGTAACAGGAAATAAGGAACATAAATTTTGGAGAGCACATATAAAGTTACAGAAAGATGGAATAAAAGAATTAGTTGATTATATTAATGTTAAGCCTGTAAATGATAAGGTTAGAGAGTATCACAAGGAATATTTCGGAAAGTTTGATATTGTAATGGCTAATCATCCATATGCATTAGAAGAACCCCAAAAGCCAGATGAATTATTTTTACGGCATATGATTGAGAGTGTCCGTAAAGATGGAAGAATAGCCTGTATTGTAGGAGAGACATTACTGTTTCATAGGACATATGCGTCTTTTAGAGAGTGGATGCTGAAGAATGTAACGGTTGAGGCAATTATTTCGCTACCACAAGGTGTATTTAATCCATATACGGATGTAAAAACAAGTATTTTGTTACTGAGTAAAAGCAAACCAGCACAGAATCATAAAACATGGCTAGTCGATGTGCAGAATGATGGATTTGATTTAAATTTGCGTAGAACACCAATACAAGAAAATGATTTGCCTAAGGTGAAGAGATTGTGGGAGAGATGGGGCGGATACGAAGTTGAGGATGAAAGTGGAAAAAGTATTTTGAAGTCATTTCACAAGGAAGAGATAGGATTTGCTGAATTTCATCATTTGGATAAATCAAATTGGTGTGTAAAGAGATATAATACGCCTCAAATGAGTGTAGGTACGAAATACGATTTGTGTACAATATCTACATTGCTTAAACGAGTTAAAACATCGGTAGATATAAAGGATGAGAATATTTATAAGCAAGTAACTGTTCAAATGCATAATCAAGGAATTGTTTTGAGAACAGAGCAAGAAGGCAGAGATATTGGAACTAAAAAGCAGTTTTTAATAAGCAAAGGTCAATTCCTGATATCAAAAATTGATGCTCGCAATGGTGCATATGGAATTGTACCGGAGGAATTAGATGGTGCAGTTATTACCGGAAATTTCTGGACATACAAAATTAATATAAAGAAAGTATTGCCGATGTATTTGACATATTTGATGCGCCATGAATTTTTTATAAAAATGTGTAATGCATGCAGTTATGGAGCAACCAATAGATGGTATTTGGATGAGGATACATTTAATAATTTTAAAATTCCAATTCCAACTATTCCAGAACAGAAAGAATTCTTGAAAAGAATAGAGAAGCATGCAAAAAAGATAGAGTTAGCAAAGCGTGAAATTCAAAATCAAGAAAATGGAATTATGCATATTATTGATGAGATTGTAGGAGAAGACTAGTGAAAATAATATTACAAAGTAAAAGAAAACAAGTGTATGCGGAAGCCGAATATCAAAATGGAAAAGTTGTTGTTAAGCAAAAGAACTAAATTGCCGAAACACATTCTACAAATTACAAATATTCAAAAAGTTGAACAGTATCGGCTGTCTACAGAATATGTTATAGGTGCGATTGTGCAAAAGTACATAGAATTTGGAAGCTTATCGACTGCGGCACAGTTTGTATGTGGTTGTAGTACTAATGGAAAACGAGCATGGAAACTGGAATATCTGTTGGGCAATTTGAAAAGGATGCGGAGAAAAAGCATGATTGAAATCCGTGATACGAATCTGCAACATTTCCCCCAGAAAAAGAATAAATAATAGGTAAAATATCCATAAAATGAGTCACAAAACGGCAAAAACCGTAACAAATTAGTTTCTAAATACGACCAAATCAGACCGTGAAGGTGGTAGAACAGTAGGTTCAGGAAGAGTTGCTACAGTTATTGAGTAATTAATAGAATTACAGTAAATTCAAGGCTTCCAAGGTTTTTCTTGGGAGTCTTTTTACGTCTGTGTAACAGTGAAAGTTCGGTCAGCGGTGCCCAAACGGTGCCATAAATAATTATGAATATAGAATTTGGGTAAAGTAAAAAACACCCATACACATATGTGCACAGGAGTTCCGTACTCTTCGCAGCCAATGTAAACTGCCAATCAATAGTTTAACATTGGGCAAATTATGGTCATCATACATGGAATATAATTTGCAGATAGCATGGGTTACATTTGCTGATGGTGTATCCGATTATGCTATAACAGCATATAATGAACAAGGAAAATTTGAAAAGACAATAGAAATGTCGGATTATAAGGATGATGTTTTTAATACAGCAATTTCACAGATATATGTAAATGGTCAATATTTATTTATAACAAATTTTATGGACACAACATTAATAGGCAGTATTGAAGATGGAGAGATAAAGAAAATACAGTTGGAAAAAAATTTAAGCATTGCACAAAATAGTATGCCATCATATAAAAAGCCTGTTTTATATATGAGAGAAAGTTCTATATTTTATGCGTTTGATGAGGAAAAAGGTAAGTTGTTAAAATATGATATATCCGAGGATTTCGAATCATATTACATATCATATATGGAGCAAGATAATAAAGGTGGTGTATGGATGTACTTGACGGATGAAAATAATGAAGAAGTAAGAAAATTTCATTATTTTGCAAAAGAAGAATTTTAGCCATGAAAAAGAGTGTTTTGTGATGATGTGATGCTTTGATAGGTAAGAGTACAAGTAATCAATAAGTCATAAAGTTTTGTGTACAGTCGAAGAAGCTCAAAAGATTTTGTGCGGAATTCATATTACATTCATATTATTTTTCAAGAAAGTACTTGATTTATCAGAGGGGGGGTATGCTATCATACATCATGATAGATTATATTCGGTGGGAAAGGAGGTTTTTTGTTTTAAAAACATCAAAGAAGACTAAGAGGACGAAGGAAATCATCAGTATATGCATTGACTGCTTTATTGAAAAAGGGTTGACGGTAACGACCACCACAGATCTCTGCAACGCAAACAATCTGCAAAACGGTGGTATCTATTATTACTTCGATACAAAAGAAGAAATGGTTCTGGCATGTGCCGAAGAAGCGATTTTCCGTATTGAACAGAGTGCGTTCAGCATTGCCCTTGAAGATATCAAGGATATTGCCAATATGGTGGACCATCTCGGCACTCTTGCGGATAAGCTGTCCCCGGTTATGCGTTTTCTGGTCAGTGTATGCGTGTCCCAGGAATACGGAGAGAAGGCAAAGCCGTATCTGGTCCAATTGGCGGGACGTTACCCTTACTACACAGAGCGGATTGCCGAGATTCTCGGCTGCACCAAAGAGGAAGTGGAACCATATGTCCACCTGTCTATTTTGGCGTTGAACAACTATATGATATTTAATGAGAGGGCGTTGTTCCTGCCGCAGATCGAGGCTGCGAAAAAAGGACTGATGCAGCTTGCGAAAAGGAAGGGATAATACGGGCTACAACAATTATCCTAAAAAATAAAAATAAAACACAGGAGGCTTTTATGAGAAAAAGAATACTACCGTTCATAATGGTAATGTTGATGATCTTTACGGCTCTGCCAATTTCGGTGAGTGCATCGACGCTCTATTATGGCAAAACAATCAATTCCGGCGAAACATACACAGATACTTCATTTGAAATGTGGTGCTGGTATGGGAATGAAACCTTCACAAACAATGGGACAGTTAATATTTCAAATGGCTTTACACTTGGTTATCAGGCAAGCTTTGTAAATAACAGTGAATTTACATTTGCCGGTTCCAATTCAACATTTGGTGTCAGTTCCGGCTGCTCTTTCCAAAATAACGGAACGGCAAGAATCAGTGGCTGTTACAACTTGGGCTTGGAAGATTCTTTTGTTAACACCGGCACATTATATTTATCCGATATTAGTAATTTTAACGTTTCCGGTGTAGTAAATACCGGAAAAATTGTGTGTGGAAACGGTGTGCCGGATAGGCTTATCGGCGCTTTGAAAGAAAAGTCCTCCGGGGATGGAACAGTTGTAAAAGAAGGAGAAACCACTCCCTCAACATCAACTAGGTATACTATTACTTATGATTTAAATGGTGGGCATTGGAAAAACACACCCGATGAAAGTATTTACTCATATTATTACAAGACAAACGATGCCACACCGTACTATAAGATTGGATTTGACGAACCATTTGATACATTGAATAGCAATCTGGAGCGAGACAACTACGATTTTATCGGCTGGACATGTGATAAAGATAGCAGTCAAACGCCGTCAAAATACCTGGATATTATGACAAACTGGCAGTCCAATATAACACTGACGGCACACTGGCAGCCAAAACAGCAATATGTGTATTATTATCTGGATGGCGGAGTATTTTCTGATGATATTACCACACCGGAAATCATCAAACATGACAGTGGCATATCATATTCGCTCTTCAATGTTGAAAGCGACAATTTTACACTTCCTACTCCAACAAAACCGGGATACGATTTTATCGGTTGGGGAGTAGGCGGTACATCGGATGTATATTCTACCGTCACGATTACAAAAGGAACTGTTGGAAATCAATCATATACAGCAAAATGGAAAGCAAATGGTAATACCCCATACACTGTAAACATCTATTATATGGACAAAAATGGGCAGTATCAGGAAACTCCTGATAGAATCAAGACTGAAATCGGTGCAACGGATACAACTGCAACCGTACCAGATTCCGCATATATAAAAAATGGTTTTTCGTTTGACACGACTAAATCATCTAATAGCGGTACGATAACGGGAGACGGTAAACTGAAGCTTTCTCTCTACTACGCAAGAGATCAATATGATATTACTTTTAAATCATATGATGGAAGCGAGACTCTGTATAGTTATAAAGGCTATTATGATACAAAGATTGAATTCAAGGGTGATGAACCTGCCATCGAAGATGAGGATTATAATTATACTTTTACCGGCTGGTCAACAAATAAGAACTCACAGCATCCGCTTTCCTTGGGAACAATAGTAGAAAGCCAGACCTTCTATGCAGCATTTGAAAAGGAAGCCACATTTTGCCTTATAACCTTTGCGGATACGACAGGGTTTGCTCCGTTGGAGAATACGACCTACAAGTTGAAAAAAGGTAAGGATTTCAGTATTAACCTTTACCTTGCCAATGAAAAATATTATATTGGCACGGAGCAATGGGGACTTACATTTAATGAATTGTTCGTTGAAGTTAAAGACGGAAAAAGCTTGAAACTGGGGACAGATTTCACTTATTCCTTTGATGGATACGGAAAACCTGTTGTCTTTTCTATTCCGAATGTTACAAAGGACTTGAATATCACCTTTAAAGCCTGCTATCACGAAACTCACGATTATAATCCGGAATTTGATGTCACTAAGGAAAATGCTACCTGCGCCAAAGAAGGGGAGGTTCTTCGTACCTGCTATAAGTGCGGAAAAGTCGTGAGCGAAAAAACAAGCATTGCTCCGGATAATCATACCGACCTGAAGCACATAGATGCAAAGGCGGCAACAAAGACTTCTGAGGGCAATATCGAATACTGGTACTGTGACGGCTGCAACAAGTATTACAAGGATGCCAAAGCAACACAGGAAATCACCAAGGAGCAAACTGTAACGGCAAAGCTTCCGAGTGACAACAACACAAGCGCTGGCGGCAACACTGGTAATAACAATAAACCGAGCAGCAATGCAACTACTTTGCCTCAGACCGGAGACAACAGCAATCTCACATTGTGGATCGCCCTGTTGTTCGCCAGCGGCGGTGCAGTAACCGTAACAACCGTTTACGGCAGAAAGAAAAAGTACAGCGTAAAGTAAAATCAAATATTTAACCCAAGGTCGGCTGTCGGAAACGGCAGCCGCTTTTCATCTCTCAAAACTGGAATCTCATTGGAAATGAGATCGCAGACATATCCAAAGCTTTCGATATTTCTTGAGCGAGGCTGCTTTTTTCTTTTTATCCTGCCGTAAATAGTATGCCATATTCTCCTCCTGATAGAGTACTATGTAGTGCTATTATCAAGGCTTTTTAGGTATCCGAGCGATTTGAGATGTATGAGGAAATTTGAAAACGTCGGAACTTTCATAGTACTACGATGGAAGACGGGCAAAAATAATAGGTAAAATGAACATAATAATATGAAAATTGACCGCCAGCGACATTTATATTGAAATTGAAGTAAGGGTATGATACCATAAAAAACAGGAACTAAAGAAATTAGGACGGTTATAAATTATCAAAGTGAAATACTATAGATAAATAAGAGGGGAGGATAGATTTCCTTGTTTAAACTATTAAAAAATTCAATGAAAGCACATAAAATTATATATGTCGTTCTGGTTTTGTCACAGATAATAGGGATGGTTTGCTTAATTTTTCTGTATGGAGTATTTGCCGAATTTAACGGACGAAAACAGGAACTTGACATTGATAATAAATATATTGACTTAAGCTTTGAAGGTGTCACAATCGGTGAGATAAAGGAATTAATTAGGACAACATGCGCAGAAGTGGAAGCAGATTTATCGTATGTATATACTATGGCGCTGACAGATCTGGAGTATCCCGTCAATATTTATTCAGGATATAGTAACGGTGAATTTATGAATGCAGAACCGATAGAAGAGAACAGGAATATTATATCGGGGCGCTATTTTGAAAAGCAGGATTATACAGAAAACAGTAAAGTTGTTGTTGCCGGCAGTGATTACAAATTAGGTGATAAGATTAAAATATTGGGTGAAGAGTATACCATCATAGGAATAGAAGGTGGCGATGTTCTGCACAATAAGGTCAGTACAACAATTAATGTAATCGGTGATGAAGCGGGTGCATTAATGACAATATTTAATTTTGAGGACCTGCCAAGTGTAAAAGATTATAAAGCAATCAAAAATAATTTTGAAAGCAAACTGGGAGACAGGGTATATGTTCCGGACTTTAATATCCGTGACGGAGAAACACTGGTGTCGATCAAAACAATTATTTTTATATCTGTAATAGTGGGAATAACAATCGCTGTCAATACGGGTATGTTATATTGGTATCTTATCAAAAACAGACGTAAGGAATTAATCGTTATGGGCATAGTCGGGGCAAGCAAGCTTAAAAGATTTAAGATTAATATGACAGAAATAGCGGTTATAAGTGCATTGACTATATGTATTGGAATGGCGTTGATGCATCTGGTTTTTGAAAATATATTTTATCGTATATATGGTAATAACTACAATATATTTAGTGCCAGAACATATATACTCACCGGAGCGGTTGTATATGGCTGCATAATCGTGCTGACATCGGCAGTTGTATTCGTATGTAATCGTGTTGAACTTAAAGAACTGTTAAGGAGAACAAATAATGATTAGATTTATACGAAAAGATTATGTATATAATATTTTTTTTCATATTGTATTTATTTTGATTCTCGCATTGACAATGTGTAGTTCAGGAATTTTTTTGAGCCAGATTAACAGAGAGAAAGTCTTATATGACATTGTCAACAGATATTCGGGAGACAATATGGTCTATATCTCCATGTGTTATAAGGATAGATATGATGAATTGACAGCAGGCAGAAAAGTCATGTCATTTAAATCAACAACATTGTATGATGAAAGCCAGGTAAATATAATTGATGGAAGGGAAGCATATCAGGTAGTTGTTTATCCTGATAAATTAATAAAAGAATTAAATCTGCAGCTGGATTCGGGAAAAAGAAAAATAGATGGCAACAATGATGAGTATATTAATGTATATGTTTCAAAAAACAGTTTTGGAGCTAAAAAGGGTGATATAAGAACGGCATATTCCCTAAATGAGGAGCATCCTTATTCAGTTAAATATAAGATAGCAGGAATTATCTCTGATAATCAGACGCTTATGAGTATATACGGAGGATTTGAACGAATAGCGGAGGTAAACTATACGCAAATGTATGACAGCTATTATTATAATGAAAATGGACTTCTCATGATTATTCCGGAGAGCGAATTTTCAAAGATTGAAAAAACCGCTGATGGTGATTATTTTTACAGAAATGTCCTGATAAATATGGATGATATGGATCCGGTGCAGTTTGATGAATATGCAAGTGAACTTGTTGAAGAAGGAATGGAAATGTTTTCGGGTGTAAATGGCGTCATTAATTTAACCGAAAATGGGTTTGTATCAAATTCAGACAAAATATATGCAAGGGAAAATGGAAAAAATATTCCGATAGCCATAATTATTTTGTTAATGATGACAGTCTGTATAGATTCGATATTACTTATCAAATTGAGTAATGATAAGAAAACATTCGGGGTAATCCAGATATTGGGAATGAATAACAGAAAAGCAGCAATGCCTTTTACGATTGAAGTTATATTTGACCTGATAATCGGAATGATATTGTTCTATAGTATAGGAAAACTGCAGATGAAGTTTAAGATTTTCGGTAATATTAATTTCCTGATAACGAATGAGTTGATGTATATGATAATAATATATGCCGCATTAGTTGCAATATGTACATATCTGATGTGTAGATTGCTTAATATGAGGAAAACATCTTTTCAACTTGTTGCACAAAAAAATTAGGGAGAGAACACTATATGATAGAAATAAAAAATCTGACAAAAACATATAACAAAGGAAAACCGAACCAATTAAAAGCCCTTGATGATGTAAGCCTTAAGATAAATGACGGAGAGTTTGTGGCTATTATAGGAAAATCAGGTGCGGGAAAATCAACGCTTATGCACATACTCGGCTGTATTGATAATTATGACAGTGGAGAATATCTTATAGACGGTGTTAATGTAGCGGAATATAATGACAGAAAACGTGCACAGATAAGGAACAAAAATATAGGTATTGTAATGCAGGATTTTGCATTACTGGAAAATATACGGTAATTGATAATGTTTTACTGCCTTTTGATTTTTCAAAGAAAAAGGTAAACCGTAAAATCGAAAAAGAAAGAGCTATTGACTTACTCAAAGAAGTTGGTATGGAAATGATTTATGATAAAGAAGTCAGTAAACTTTCGGGAGGGCAGAAACAGCGTGTTGCAATTGCCAGAGCCATGATAATGGAACCTAAAATTCTGCTTGCAGACGAACCTACGGGTGCCCTTGATGAAAAGACATCTTCAGATATAATTGCCTTATTAAGGAAGATGAATGAAAAGGGAACAACGGTTATCATTATTACACATGACAAGGATATTGCTGAATCCTGCGACCGCATAATTGAAATAAAGGATGGTAGAATAATCTAACATCCTTTAATCATATCAACAAAATATTCATGTATCCTTGTATCATTATCGAGTTCAGGGTGGAAAGACATTGCCAGTTGATTTTTATACCTGACGGCAATGGTATGGTTGTTTTCTTTAGCGAGAATATCAACATCATCACTGCTGTTTTCTATGTAAGGGGCACGGATAAAAGTCATTGGAATCTTTCCGATACCTTTGAAATCTTCCTCTGTAAAGAAGCTGCCAAGCTGTCTTCCGTAGGCGTTACGCTTAACAATAACGGGTAATGTGCCAAAATATGTATGACTGTCATTTTCAAGCTTTTCGGCTAAAAGAATCAGTCCGGCACAGGTGGCGAGAACGGGAATCTCGTTCTTAATCATATTTTTAAGAGCATCAAACATATCCAGCTCTTTTAGTAATTTACCCTGAACGGTGCTTTCGCCGCCGGGAAGAATAATACCGTCAAAAGGTTTGTACAAATCATCTTTTTTTCTTAGTTCTACGGAATCAATTCCCAGTTCTTTAAGTCTTTTTATATGTTCTGCAAAAGCTCCCTGAACGGCAAGCACACCAATAGTCATATTATTTTCCTCTTTCTGCCATTAAAAGTTCAATTTCATGTTCGTTAATACCAACCATAGCTTCGCCAAGATCCTCTGAAAGAGAAGCGATAAGGCTTGCATCCGTGTAGTTTGTTACAGCTTTAACAATCGCATTGGCTCTCTTTTCAGGATTGCCTGATTTGAAAATACCTGAGCCTACGAATACACCTTCGGCACCGAGCTGCATCATAAGAGCTGCATCGGCAGGCGTTGCAACACCGCCGGCTGCGAAGTTTACAACAGGAAGTCTTCCGTTATCGTGTACATATACAACTAAATCATAAGGGACTCTTAATACTTTAGCTTCTTCAAAAAGTTCATCTTCGCGCATAGCTTTGATTTTGTTAATTTCGCTGTTCATCATACGCATATGACGTACTGCCTGGACAACATCACCTGTACCCGGTTCACCCTTCGTACGAATCATTGATGCGCCTTCGCTGATACGGCGGAGTGCTTCGCCAAGGTCCTTTGCACCGCATACAAAAGGCACTTTGAATCTGGTCTTATCAATATGGTACACATCATCAGCAGGAGAAAGAACTTCGCTTTCATCGATGTAATCGATTTCAATAGCTTCAAGAAGCTGTGCTTCAACAAAATGACCGATACGGCACTTTGCCATAACAGGAATAGAAACAGCCTTCTGGATTCCTTTAATCATTTTTGGGTCGCTCATACGTGATACACCGCCGGCGGCACGGATATCCGCAGGAATTCTCTCAAGTGCCATTACAGCACATGCACCTGCCGCTTCTGCGATTTTAGCCTGCTCAGGAGTTGTAACGTCCATGATGACGCCGCCCTTTAACATCTGGGCAAGCTCTTTATTTAATTTATATCTGTTTTCAGTCATTCTGATACCTCCAAGGTTTTTGTTGTTTTTTTAACTATTTGCAATTATAATGATTTCTGGATATATGAAAATACTCAAAACACATATATTCAAAAAGGTCAGATTAGGAGGGAAACTATTAATGCTTACATATTCTTTTGACAACATAGGGTCAGATTGTTTGTATATATACTTATATAAATGTATTAAAAACGACATAATACAAAGGATTCTTAAGGCGGGGGAGAAACTTCCGTCAAAGCGCAATCTTGCACGCAATCTGAACATAAGTGTTATTACTGTGGAAAATGCTTATGAACAATTAATTGCGGAAGGATATATTTATTCGGTACCTAAAAAAGGTTTTTTTGTGTCAGAGGTTAATCCCTCACCGGTTGAAGCCAAAAATATAACTATGGATAATGTAAAACTGTCATCGGGAGAAAGCGAATATTTTGCAGATTTTACCAGCAACCAGACCAGAGCGGAACATTTTCCTTTTTCTATATGGGCAAAGATAACCAGGGAGCTGCTGACCAACAATCAGACAGAACTTTTAACGAATCCGCCCTGCGGCGGAATTATCCAACTCAGGAAAGCAATAGCAAACCATCTGAAGGAATTCCGTAATATGACGGTTATGCCGGAGCAGATAATAATCGGTGCAGGAACGGAGTATCTGTATGGACAGTTAATTGAACTTCTTGGATTTAACCGTAAGTACGGCGTGGAGAATCCGGGATACGGCAAGATATATCAGATATATAAGAGCCATAGCGTTGATTGCGGCTATGTGGATATGGATTCAAATGGGATTATTATAGATGAACTGGAAAAAAAGAATATAGATATTATACATATTTCACCGTCACACCATTTCCCTACGGGAATAATAATGCCTGTCAGCAGAAGATATGAATTGTTAGGATGGGCTGCGTCCTCTGATAAACGCTATATAATAGAAGATGAATATGACAGCGAATTCCGTTTTGACAGACATCCTATCCCGGCACTGCAGACTATGGATGTACAGGATAAGGTTATATACATAAATACTTTTACCAAGACACTCTCGTCCACAATAAGGGTGAGTTATATGGTTCTGCCTCAAAGCCTTGCGGAGAAATATTACAAAAAAATGTCTTTTTACTCATGCACGGTATCGAATTTTGAACAGTATACGCTTGCAGAGTTTATTAACAAAGGTTATTTTGAAAAACATATCAACAGGATGCAGAAGTATTATCTTGATAAGAGAGACAGACTTTTAAACATAATAGAAAAAAGCCCGCTGTCATCATATGTGGAGATATCGGAAAAGGACTCCGGACTCCATTTTCTTATGAAAATAAAAACAACTCTTCCGGACAATGAGGTTGTCCTTAAGCTGCAGCAAAAGGGCATAAAAGTAACCGCATTGTCTCAATATTATAAGGAAGCTTCTAATAACTCAGAACATGTATTTATAATCAATTACTCCTTTGTCAAAGAAGAAAATCTCGAAATGGCAGTAAAAACCATTTATCAATCGGGTATTTTATTGACTTTATCGTGATAGAGTGGTAATATGTTAAGGTATTTCACATAAGTAAATATGAATTACAGGAGGAAACAATTATGAAGAAGTTTTTAGCAATGATTTTGGCAGGTGTACTTGCCTTATCTTTAGCGGCATGCGGTAAGTCAGATAAGACATCGGCAGGAAGCAGCGAAAGCGACCTTGAGTATGTTAAGAATAAGGGAACACTTGTTGTTGGCATTACAGACTTTGCACCAATGGATTACAAAGATGACAACGGCAACTGGATTGGCTTTGACGCTGATATGGCTGCAGCATTTGCAGAAAGCCTTGGCGTAAAGGTTGAATTTGTTGAGATTACATGGGATAATAAGCTTATGGAACTTAAAGGCAAGACAATTGACTGTGTATGGAACGGAATGACATTAACAGAAGATGTTGTTTCAGCAATGGAATGTACAAAGCCATATTGCAATAATCAGCAGATTGTTATTGTAAAAAAAGAAAATGCTGATAAAATAAAAGATAAGGACAGCCTTAAAGACCTTGGATGGACTTATGCTGTTGAATCAAAGAGTGCAGGCAATGAAGTAGCAAATGAACTCGGACTTAAGGTTACAGAGGTAACAGCACAGTCAGACGCACTTATGGAAGTTGCAGGCGGAACATCGGATGCGGCAATTATTGATTCACTTATGGCCGCAGCAATGGTAGGAGAAGGAACTTCTTACGAGAACCTTACATATACAGTAGGTTTGAGCGACGAGAAATACGGCGTAGGCTTCAGAAAAGGTTCTGACCTTGCAGAAGAATTAAATAAATTTTTTAAAGCAAGCTATGATGACGGAAGCATGAAGAAATGTGCTGAGAAATATGGCGTGCAGGCTGCACTTATTGAACAGTAAATTTAAAGATATTAAGAGTGTGGAGTTCCACACTCTTTTTCTTTCTTAACAGAGGAACATAATAATGGAATTATTCGCAAAACAGTTTCCTGTGGTTGTAAAAGCTCTTAACACAGGATTTTTACAGACATTAAAATTATTTATAGTGACACTTATAGGAGCCATTCCCCTTGGACTTATCATTACATTTGGCTCAACTTCTAAATTTCCACCTTTAAAATATATAACCAAAATATTTGTATGGATAATCCGCGGTACTCCGCTTATGATACAGCTGCTTATTATCTTTTATTTTCCTGGACTTGTGCTTAATAACCCTGTGTGGGGAGGCGGAGAATCAGGAAGGTTTATGGCTGCAGCGGTTGCATTTATAATTAACTACGCATGTTATTTTTCTGAAATATACAGGGGCGGGATTGAGTCGATACCGGTGGGACAGGACGAAGCAGGACTTGTGCTTGGTATGAAAAAAAGCCAGATTTTCTTTAAAGTCAAGCTTAAACAGATGATTAAGAGAATTGTGCCTCCTATGTCCAATGAAATTATTACCCTTGTCAAGGATACATCCCTCGCAAGAATTATTGCATTGCAGGAGATTATCTGGGCCGGACAGGCATTTATGAAGGGCTCACAGGGAATTAACGGTGCAATATGGCCATTATTCTTTACAGCGGTTTACTATCTTGTTTTTGTAGGATTGCTTACCATTCTTTTAGGCAGACTTGAGAAGAAACTTCAGTATTTTAAATAGGAGGAATACCATGCCCATATTAGAAGTAGAACACATAGAAAAATCTTTTGAAAATACAGAGGTACTTAAAGACATCAGTTTTACACTTGAAAAAGGTCAGGTATTATCGATTATCGGTTCTTCCGGAAGCGGCAAGACAACATTGCTCAGATGCCTGAATTTCCTTGAAAGAGCTGATTCGGGAATAATTAAGGTTAACGGTGAAGTGATTTTTGACAGCAAGTCGGGAGTAAAGCTTAAGGATTCCGCTATGAGAAAAAACAGACTTCATTTCGGACTTGTATTTCAGTCTTTTAATCTTTTTCCGCAATATACAGCGATTGAGAATGTTATGCTTGCAAGACAGCTTTTGGCCAAGGAACAGCCGGATTATAAATCCAATAAAAAGGCAATACTTTCAGAGATAAGGAAGGAAGCAGAGGAACTTCTGGGTCAGATGGGGCTTGCCGAAAGGATGGATAATTATCCTCACCAGCTTTCGGGAGGACAGTGCCAGAGAGTTGCCATTGCGAGGGCACTTGCACTTCATCCAGATATTCTTTGTTTCGATGAGCCTACATCGGCACTTGACCCTGAACTTACGGGGGAAGTCCTTAAGGTTATTAAAGAACTTGCGGATAAAGATACAACTATGATTATTGTAACCCATGAAATGACTTTTGCCAGAGATGTGGCAGATAAAATTATTTTTATGGATAACGGATATATTGTTGAACAGGGTGACCCTGTACAGGTTATAGAAAATCCAAGGGAAGAGAGAACAATACAATTCCTGTCGCATTATTCACAGGGATGATTATATAGGAATTGCAATGGTACAAGCTATGAAAAAACTTATTATCATACCGGCTTATAATGAAAGTGAAAACATTGTCAGAACTATTGAAGATATACAAAAAAAAGCCCCTGACTTTGATTATGTCATAATTAATGACTGCTCCACCGATGATACCGGCAGGATATGCAAAGAACACGGTTTTAATGTGATTAATCTGCCGGCTAATCTTGGAATTGGCGGTGCGGTACAGACCGGTTATAAATATGCGAGATTAAAAGGATATGATATTGCTGTACAGGTTGATGCTGATGGGCAGCATGACCCTGCATTTCTTGGGAAAATGGCGGATACAATTATCAATGAACATGCAGATATGGTTATAGGTTCACGTTTCCTTGAAAAAGAAGGTTTTCAGTCATCAAAAATAAGGCGGGTGGGAATCGGTTATTTTACCGGGCTTATAAAGCTCCTTACAGGAACGAAAATTACGGATCCCACATCCGGACTCAGGATGATTAACAGGTCACTTATTGCAGAATTTGATGAAAGTTATCCTAAGGATTATCCGGAACCTGAGAGTGTGGTCCATGTTCTGAAACTTCATAAAAAAGTTAAGGAAATTCCGGTTATAATGAGAGAGAGACAGGGCGGAAGTTCCTCAATTAAATTTTTTGGCTCAATATATTATATGATTAAAGTGACACTTGCCATTTTTACGGAAAAAATGAAGAGCGTAGACAGAAAGGAGAGATGATAATGAGTACCAGAATACAGATTATAATACTTGCAGCATTAATTCTTGTTTTTGCGCTTATGATATTTCATATTAATAAGAAAAAACTGGATTTTAAATTCTGCCTTCCGTGGATGCTTTTTATACTGGTATGTATAATACTTACCTGTTTCCCTGTAATTCTTGACAGGGTTGCGTGGTTAGTGGGAATTGCTTCTCCTATGAATATGCTTTTTATATGCGGCTTCTGCATTGCATTGTTTATAATATATGTACTGACTGTGGCAATAAGCAAACATTCAGCGACTATCACACTTTTGACGCAAAGAGTAGCAATTCTTGAAAAAGAACTTGAAGAGAAGGAGAAGAAGGATGAGCAGAATTAACCATCTTTTGGTTCTTTGTGCATACAAAGAAAGCGAGTATCTTGAGGAATGTCTTTTATCATTGCTTAACCAGACTGTTACAGCAGATATTGTGATATGCACATCCACACCTAATGATTTTATTGATAATATAGCAGCTAAATACGGCATAAAGGTATTTTCCCATCAAGACGGAAACAAGGCACAGCATAATTTCAATTATGCCCTCAGAAATTTCAAAGCCGATTATATTACTCTCTGTCATCAGGATGATGTGTATGAACCCTGGTATGTGGAAAATATAAAGAAACGCATGAAACCGGGCAAGGACATTATTCTGTTTACCGATTATTATGAGATAAGAAAAGAAGGCAAAGTATACAAGAATAAGCTGTTAAAAATAAAACGTCTTATGAATATCGGTTTTAAGATGTCAAAGAGCAGCCGTTTCATCAGAAACCGGGTATTGTCACTGGGTAATCCAATATGCTGTCCTTCCGTGACCTTTGCAATGGATAAATGTGAGGGTTTTCAGTTCAGCCATGACTTTAAAAATTCTTTTGACTGGGACGCATGGTCAAGGCTTGCAAGAAAAAAGGGACGGTTCGTATATATCGGTGAACCTCTTGTAGGACATAGAATACATGCGGAATCGGGAACAACTGAAAATATTGCGGACAACAGCAGATACAATGATGATATAAGAATATACAGAAGATACTGGCCAAAATGTATTGCGGATTTTCTTATGAAAAAATATGCAAAAGGAATGGACAGCAATAATTAATAAATAAAGGAGAGCGTTTTGCTCTCCTTTTATATTGAGGGTTATCTGCACCATCTTCCGCTTGCACCACAAGGCAGCACAAGTCCCGTTGATGTTACAGGAAGTCCGATTTCGTCAGATTCAACATGACCGCCGTGTTTTTTACAGATTGCGGTTCCTATCATATAAGTAAGAACTGCGGGTGCAAGTCCGGTTGTATATGAATTAATAAGGAAGAAAAGCGGATCATCCGATAAAAGCTTTTCACATAGTTCAACGAATGGGAAAATACTTTCTTCAATTTTCCATATCTCACCCTTAGGTCCTCTTCCGTAAGAAGGCGGATCCATAATAATTCCGTCATAGTGGTTGCCCCGGCGGATTTCACGCTCAACAAATTTCACACAGTCATCCACAAGCCAGCGTATCGGAGCTTCTGAAAGTCCTGAGGATGCGGCATTTTCTTTTGCCCACATAACCATGCCCTTGGAAGCGTCAACATGGGTTACACTTGCACCGGCAGCGGCAGCAGCAAGTGTGGCACCTCCCGTATATGCAAAAAGGTTAAGCACCTTAACAGGCCTTCCGGCATTCTTGATTTTATCAGAAAACCAGTCCCAGTTTACAGCTTGCTCAGGGAAAAGCCCTGTGTGTTTAAAAGAAAAAGGCTTGAGGTTAAATTCCAGTTCCCTGTAATTAATGGACCATTGTTCGGGAAGGTTAAAAAATTCCCATTCGCCCCCGCCCTTATTACTGCGGTGGTAATGTCCATTATGTTTTTTCCATCTGCTATCGTTCTTGTCAGTGTTCCATATTACCTGAGGGTCGGGACGGACGAGAATATAATCCCCCCACCGCTCAAGTTTCTCTCCCGATGAGGTATCAATGACTTCGTAATCTTTCCATTTATCTGCTATCCACATAAATTATAATCCTGCTTCTTCTATATTATATAGTGATTCGTATGATGCAACCGAACCACCTCTGTCTCTTATACACATCTGACGCTGCCGACGATAAG
>ENA-OZLH01000441-OZLH01000441.1-human-gut-metagenome-genome-assembly--contig:-NODE-441-length-22719-cov-4.777753_pt1 | contig 22719 bp, 18 predicted proteins | sample MGYA00244832_ERZ653776 | MGnify/ENA primary metagenome ERZ653776 (study PRJEB26926, sample SAMN06165218) | human gut metagenome | biome: ENVO:00009003; feature: ENVO:2100002; material: ENVO:00002003...
GCCTTATCGTCGGCAGCGTCAGATGTGTATAAGAGACAGCTTCGGCTGTGGGCACAATTGTGTCGGCAGGCTACGGCTTCGTTTGCGGCGCGTGTTTCGGCGCGCAAGACGATCACAGAGGCGGAAGCGTCGTTTTTAAACGCACTGACGGGCAGAAAAGACACGGCGGAAGTGTGGCGACCTGTCTGCTGTGAGAGGGAAAGCGGCGTGCCGGAGTCCTTTTGGTATTTTGTGCAGGCGGATAAGGCCATTATGCGCCGACACACAATGAGCCGCGAGGCTTCGATGACCGAGAACTTATACCGCTATTTCTGTGCTGTGGGAGACGCGATGGTCGCGGAAAACTTGTGCACGAAAGACGCTGTGCGAGCGGAGACGGAGCGGCTTTCCGCTTGCCTGAAAACAGCGTTTGACAACGACCCTGAACTTTGCTAAACTGAATTCATCCATTTGGTGAAGCGAGGGGCGTTTATGAATACATTTGAAAAGCTCGAAAGGTTGACGGAGCTTGCAAAAAAGGACGAGACTTTGCGCAAAGCTCTGCTTAAAACGCGCGAAAACAAGGAACCGATTCTCTCATTTTGCGCGCTGGCGCGGGAAGCGGGCGTGGAGCTTTACCCCGGCGAGCTTTTGGCTGTGGGCGAGGAATACTCCGACAACCAGTGCAAGAGCACAAACGGCGGCAACCCTACGCCGTATGACTCTTTTAACGATGCCTATGAGATTTTCTTGGCGTCTATTGGGATATGAAGAAAAGGTTTGAGAACTGAAAAAATAAGCCGTGCTGTTACCCCCCCTATTAGGGCGACAGCACGGCTTTCTATATTCGCCGATCTGTGAAAAAGTCAGGTTATGGTCATCATGCGTTTATGTGGTGACAGGCTTTGCATGCGCCATACGGTACTTCGCGATGAAGTAGTTCACGAGCGCGGTTAGGCCCGCCGAAACGGTGCACACGGCGCATGTGATGAGGAACACGAGCAGAAGGCCCGTTACGATGACCCACAGCACATTGCCGACATCGGGTGTCGTGTTATTCAGGCTGAACGCGGAGATGAGCTGCGCCGCGAGCAGGATGAGAAATGCGCCGATGAAGCTGAACTGCATGGTGCCGCGGCAAAGGAACCAGCGCGGAATGGCGAGCACGAAAAACGCAAAGATGAACGCGACGAGCACGCCCCACAGCGTATACTGTGCATCGGGCGTGAGCGCGCCGTTTTCGGCCGGGTGCGCGAAGGTGCCGAGGGCGACCTGCACGTGTGCGGCAAAGGTCAAGAGCAGAATGATCGTGCCGACCACACCGCCAAAGATCATGACGCCGCTCCAAAAGCCGTCCACCGGGGCAAAAATACGCTCCTTTAAGTGCGGCTTGCCGTCTTTTTTGTCGAGTTTGTACGTGCCGTAGAATGCTTCGGAAAATGTCATAGGGACACTCCTTTCAAAAAACATCAGTCTTCGTGTGTTTCTTCTTCGGGGGTTCTCCGGGGGTCATTTTTCACGATCAGTAGGCGGGAAAGACGCTGGTCTTCAATTTCAAGTACGGTGATGGTGAGCCCGCAGACCTGTACGCTGGGGTGCTCGTTTTCTTTTGGAATGCGGCCTAAAAGGTCGGTGACAAGGCCGGCGATGGTATCGTAATCGCCCTCCGGCAGCTCAGTGTCGGTAAGATCGGAAATCTCGTCGATGGAGGTGGTGCCGTCCACGGTGAACTCGTTTTCGCTGACACGGAAGATCTCTTCCTGCTCATTGTCGTATTCGTCCTGAATGTTGCCGAAAATGGACTCCATGAGGTCTTCGAGTGTGACGAGACCCGCCGTGCCGCCGTATTCATCGACGATGATGGCGATCTGCAGGCGGCGCTCCTTGAGCTCTTTAAAGAGCTGGCTGCACTTTTTCGTTTCCGGAATGAAATACGCCGGGCGAACCATGTCTTTTAAATGGATGAAATCCGGTACGGGCTGGTTGACGTAGGGCAGAAAATCCTTAACATAGCAGATGCCGACGATGGTATCGATGTCTTCGCGGTAGACAGGGAGACGGGAGAAGCCGTTTTCCACCGCAAGTACGGCGGCTTGTGCAATGGTGCTCTCCTCATCGATGGCGCAGATGTCCGTACGGTGTGTCATGATCTCGGTGACGGTGGTGTCGTTGAAATCGAAAATGTTCGTGATCATGTCGCGCTCATTTTCTTCGATAACACCTTTTTCCTCGCCTTCGCCGACCATGTGGAGGATTTCTTCTTCGGTGACGGTTTCATCAAGCGCTTTGGGGTCGTTGCCCAAAAGACGCATGAGACCGTCCGAAATGAAGTTGCACAAGAGGACAAACGGATGCATGACGGTGCTGAGGGCGCACAGCATGGGGCAGAGTTTGTATGTATGCTGCATGCCGTGTGCAGCCTTGTGCGCTACGAATTTTTTCGGAGCGAGGTCTGCTGCCGTTAGATAAAGACCTGCGCACAGCAATGTGCAAAGCAGTGCCGAAAGCACGGCAGCGGCAGCCGTGGGGAGCGCGGCGCGGATGAATACGTTGTAAAGGCGCGGCGCAAAGCCGGTGACCGCAACCGCAAGAGCAAAGAAGCCCATAAGCATCATGCCCGATTGCAGGGGCGAAATGATGCCTGCGCTGCGTTCGAGATACTCGAGCAGCTTTTTGGCGCGCGGTTCGCCGGACTCCGCATCTTTTTTGATGCGGGATTCGTTAGCCGTTTCCGCAGCGGATTCGCACATGGCGAAAAGCGCGCCAAGCACGAAAAAGAGCAGAAACAGCAACAGGGCGAGGGGGAGGGGTAAGACGGACGAGGACGGCAGTAAATTGCCGTAAGGGTCGTCGTTCATAGTGAAAAAAGCATCCTTTCTGAAAGTTTGGGAGCAGTGAAATGGTTTTGAATGTGCTTTCGTGAAGGCGGGAGAATAAAGTTTGCGAGTTCTTAGGGAAGCGCCCTAAGTCGCTTTCCGCAAAAGTCAAAGAAAAACGCAATATGAAAAAGCGAGTTTTCTTTTCAAAAGCGTCACGTGATGTTTAGCTAAAACTAACTGCTCACCGATATATAATTATTAAAATTTTACCGCAAAAAAACGCTGTTGTCAATATTTTATGCTGGAGGCGCGCCGAATCCCGGACAAAGCGGAGGGAGAACGACGAAAAGGGCGAAAGGCGAAGCGGAGAAAAATAAAAAATGCCGAAAATCTCTGTTAATTCAGAAGAAATTTCAAAAAATCCTCGTTTTTTCCTTTACATATAGGCGAAAAAATGATAAAATTTGTTTTGAACGACGACAGGTGCTTACGGGAGAGTTCTGCAAACGGCAGGGCGGTGAACGGGGTACTGCGCCGTCAGGTAAATCCATTGATAATCCTTAAAGGAGGAATTAGTTAAATGGCAAGAAAAATGAAGACCATGGATGGCAACAACGCCGCCGCGCATGTTTCTTATGCGTTTACCGACGTTGCTGCGATCTATCCGATCACGCCGTCTTCTGTTATGGCTGATGAGACCGATAAGTATGCTGCTGCCGGCAGAAAGAATCTTTTCGGCCGTGAAGTACGCGTAACGGAGATGCAGTCTGAGGCCGGCGCTGCTGGTGCAGTTCACGGTTCTCTGGCGGCTGGTGCTCTTACCACCACCTACACCGCTTCTCAGGGCCTGCTCCTGATGATCCCGAACATGTACAAGATGGCCGGCGAGCTGCTGCCGAGCGTTATCCACGTTTCTGCTCGCTGCGTTGCTACCCACGCTCTGAACATCTTCGGTGACCATTCCGACGTCTATGCATGCCGCCAGACCGGTTATGCAATGCTGTGCTCCAACAGCCCGCAGGAAGTTATGGACCTCGGCGCTGTGGCTCACCTTTCCGCTATCCACGGCAAGGTTCCGTTCCTGCACTTCTTCGACGGCTTCCGTACCTCTCATGAGATTCAGAAGATCGAAGTATGGGACTACAAGGATCTCGGCGAGATGCTCGACTGGGATGCCGTAAACGAGTTCAGAAGACACGCTCTGAATCCTGAGCACCCGGTTCTCCGCGGCCAGGCACAGAACGGCGATATCTTCTTCCAGGCTCGTGAGGCCTGCAACAAGTACTACGATGCGATTCCGGAGACCGTTGTCGATTACATGAACAAGGTCAACGAGAAGATCGGCACCGATTACAAGCCCTTCAACTACTATGGCGCTCCGGATGCGGAGAAGGTCATCATCGCTATGGGCTCTGTCTGTGAGACCATCGAAGAAGTGATCGATTACCTCGTAGCAGCCGGCGAGAAGGTTGGCCTTGTTAAGGTTCACCTTTACAGACCGTTCGTTGCAAAGTACCTGCTTGACGTGCTTCCGGAAACCGTTAAGACGATCTCCGTGCTCGACAGAACGAAGGAGCCGGGCTCCATCGGCGAGCCGCTGTACCTTGACGTTCTGGCTGCTATCAACGGCACGCAGTTCGGCTGTGCTAAGGTTCTCACCGGTCGTTACGGCCTCGGCTCCAAGGATACGAAGCCGGCTGACATCATCGCTGTTTACCGCAACATGGAAAAGGGCGACGATACGAAGAAGAAGTTCACCATCGGCATCGTGGACGATGTTACGCACCTGTCCCTCGAAGCAAACGAGCACCCGGATACCGCACCGGCAGGCACAAAGTCCTGCAAGTTCTGGGGCCTCGGTTCTGACGGTACCGTCGGCGCAAACAAGAACTCCATCAAGATCATCGGCGACCACACCGATATGTACGCACAGGGTTACTTTGACTACGACTCCAAGAAGTCCGGCGGTCTGACAATGTCTCACCTGCGTTTCGGTCATACGCCGATTAAGTCCACCTATTACATCTCTCAGGCTGACTTTGTTGCATGTCACAACCCGGCTTACCTCGGCACCTATGACATGGTTGAAGACCTGAAGAAGGGCGGCAGCTTCCTGCTGAACTGCCAGTGGACGCCGGAAGAGCTTGACGAGAAGCTCCCGGGCAAGGTTAAGAAATACATTGCTGATAACGATATCAACTTCTACACGATCGACGGCTTCAAGATCGGCAAGGAGATCGGCCTTGGCACCAGAATCAATACGGTTCTCCAGTCCGCATTCTTCTCCATCGCGAAGATCATCCCGGAGGAAGACGCGATCCGCTACATGAAGGATGCGGCTACGAAGTCCTACTCCAAGAAGGGTGACGCCATTGTTAAGATGAACCATGACGCTATTGAACGCGGCGCTAACGGCTACGTGAAGATTGATGTTCCGGCTTCCTGGAAGGACGCTGTGGACGATTCCACGAAGCACGTTGCAACCGGCGACCGTCCGGAGCTCGTGGACTATGTAAACAACGTGGTTATTCCGGTTAACACCTTCCACGGTAAGGATCTGCCGGTTTCCACCTTTGAAAAGTATGCAGACGGCACCTCCCCGCAGGGCACCGCTGCTTACGAGAAGCGCGGCGTTGCAGTTGACGTTCCGACCTGGATCCCGGAAAACTGCATCCAGTGCAACTTCTGCTCTATGGTCTGCCCGCACGCGGTTATCCGTCCAGTGCCGATGACAGATGCAGAGCTCGCGGCGGCTCCGGCTGCTGTGAAGAGCAAGGCCATGACCGGTATGCCGGGCATGAACTTTGTCATGACGATTTCCACCCTGGACTGCACGGGCTGCGGCTCTTGCGTACAGGTTTGCCCGGGCATGAAGGGCAACAAGGCTCTCGCAATGTCCCCGATCGACAACGAGCGCCCGGGTCAGGAAGTATTCGATTACGGCGTTAAGCTGGATCCGAAGCCGGAAGTTCTTGCTAAGTTCAAGGACACCACGGTCAAGGGCAGCCAGTTCAAGCAGCCGCTCCTCGAGTTCTCCGGCGCATGCGGCGGCTGCGGTGAAACTCCGTACGCTAAGCTCGTTACCCAGCTGTTCGGCGACAAGATGTACATTGCAAATGCTACCGGCTGCTCCTCCATCTGGGGCGGTTCCGCACCGGCAACGCCGTACACCGTCAACAAGCAGGGTCACGGCCCGGCATGGCAGAACTCCCTGTTTGAAGACAACGCTGAGTTCGGCCTTGGCATGACGCTTGCACAGAACGCAATTCGCGGCCGTCTGGAGCAGCTCACGAATGAGCTCGTTGCAGAAGAAGGCGCAAGCGAAGAGCTGAAGGCAGCAGCAGAGAAGTGGGTTGAGACCATGGCTGACCGCGCTGAAAACGGTCCGGCGGCTGAGGCTTACATCACGGCTCTTGAGGCTTCCTCCTCCGAGAAGGCAGCCGAGATTCTGAAGGATAAGGATTATCTCGCTAAGAAGTCCATGTGGATCTTCGGCGGCGACGGCTGGGCATACGACATCGGCTTCGGTGGCGTTGACCATGCTCTGGCTTCCGGTGAAGACATCAACATTCTGGTCTTCGATACCGAGGTTTACTCCAACACAGGCGGACAGGCTTCCAAGTCTACTCCGGTCGGTTCTGTTGCACAGTTCGCGGCTGCAGGTAAGTCTGTGAAGAAGAAGGATCTGGCTTCCATCATGATGAGCTACGGCTATGTTTATGTTGCGCAGGTCGCTATGGGCGCCGACATGAACCAGTGCCTGAAGGCTATGCATGAGGCTGAGAGCTATCATGGCCCGTCCATCGTTATCGCTTACGCACCGTGCATCAACCACGGCATCAAGGGCGGCATGGGCGTTTCCATGAACGAAGAGAAGAAGGCAGTTGCAGCAGGCTACTGGCATACCTTCCGCTTCGACCCGCGCCGTGCTGACAACGGTGAGAACCCGTTCCAGCTCGACAGCAAGAAGCCGTCTGCTTCTTACCGTGACTTCATCATGGGCGAGGTTCGTTACAACAGCCTTACCCGTGCATTCCCGCAGAGAGCCGAGCAGCTCTTCGAGAAGGCTGAGAAGTACGCAGAAGAGAAGTACGAGAAGTTCGCACACATGGCATCTGAGGAGGAATAATTCCGCAAGGAATTTTCTGCCTGTACTGAACCGTACAAAAGCGGCGTAAACCGCTGAAATAAAGAGACCCCCGATTTGCATCAATGCAGATCGGGGGTCTTGCTATATCATAAAACCTTTAATAGAGTATGGCAATGAAGTGGAATTGGGTAATAGGGTAAATTATACTCGACAAATGTTTGAAAAATTGATATAATATGAATAAGATTTCTATGGTACGGAGACAGTGGATTTTCTCGATTACCTCCTTATTGTAAGCGGCTCTTTATATCGGTAAAACTGTACAGTCGGCTCCGCGTTTGCGGCGCAAGATATTGTAGCCTAAACTTATGCTGAAGCTCCTGTATACCGACTGCCACATGATGCTTTTACAGTTTCTCATCGTGAATTATGTAATTCCGGCATAAATACAGCTGATTCTTTATGTTTTCACTAATAAAATTTAGTAAAAGCTTAATTTTGTAGGAATAAAAGAAAAAATTGTTTGTTTTCAATATTCTTCAGACATGATATTCTATAATCACTTCCATAAAGGAAAAGCTATTATTTTAAGGAGGAGTAAAAGTGGCTGTGCGTTACAATCCCAATCCTGCAAGAATTACGGAGCCGTTGTATAAAGTTGAGGAACTGGAAAAATCTCCTTTGTACACTGTGCTTTGCGGCGGAAAGGAGCTGACGGTTTACCACACGGATAGTTTTGATTATGTAATTCCGGTTGTGGACGACGATTCTCCGCTAAGTTTTCAGGTAAAAGTATCCAAAGATTTCCAAAAGGCGGTTTTCCGTCCGGCCAAGACCAATGTTCAGGCTCAGATTTCCGGCCGAGAGTTGAGCTTCCAGCTGGAAAAGCCCAGTAAAGTCACCTTGGAGTTAGATGGCAATTTGAAGACACCGCTCTTCATCTTGTGCACAAAGCGTGTCCCGAAGCCCGAAAAAGTGGATCATCTTTTTGAGAGTGGGAAAGTTTACAATGTTGGCACGTTAGAGGTCAAAGCGGAAGAAACGGTTTTCTTGGAAGAGGGCAGCGTTGTCTGTGGTTGCGTGAATGCTTTTTTCGCCCACGGCATGAGAATTTTAGGAAACGGCATTCTGAATGGTTGTGTATGGCATCCGAAAGAAGAAAATGGTGGCGGCAGACCAATGATTCGAATGGTGTTTTGCGATGATGTGAAGATTCAAGGCATCACCATGGTGGACGGTGGTTCGTGGCACCTGGTTCCTGGCGCTTGCCGGAATGTGGAGATTGAGGATGTAAACATCATGTCTCGAGTTTGCACGGGTGACGGCATCGATATTGTAGGCTGCGAAGACGTAACCATGCGTAATTCCTTTATTCGCGCTTCGGATGACTGCGTGTGCATCAAAGCTGCAAGTTATCCCGACCCTGCTGCCAATAGGAATGTGAAAAATATTCTGGTAGAACACTGCGTTTTGTGGAATGCAGAACCCGGTAACGCCGTGGAAATCGGATATGAAGTGCGCTGCGATGAGATTAGCGACATCACATTCCGAGATCTGGACATCGTCCATTGCGAGTATGAGGGTAATCAGTCTGGCGGCGTGCTGACCATCCACAATGCAGATCGCGCTCACATTCATGACATTGTGTATGAAGATATTCGCGTTGAAGAAGCTCAGGAAAAGTTTGTCGACATCAAGGTATTGGATTCCAAGTACTCATTGGATCGAAAACGCGGAAGTGTCGAAAATATATATTTCCGTAACGTGGAAATTCTGAATGGTAATTTCCCTGTTTCTATTATTCGCGGTTTTGAGATGCATACGGAAATGAGTCGCCCCCGAAATATCTATTTTGACAATGTAGTGGTTTTAGGCAAAAAAGTCGAATCTCCCAGCGACTTGCATATGGTGGTGGAACTCTCTGATGATATTTTGTTTAATGGTACGGCACACGCAAAAAGAAATCCATTCTAATTGATATGCAGGAGTCCCGATAACCAGGAAAGAAAGACAGAGCCTTTTAGGTGCTGTCTTTCTTTTATAAAGAGACCTGCTTGGCTGGGCAAGTGGTTCTGGTTTCATAGGGTATCTCAAGGAAAAAGCGGCTCATGATGAATGAATATCGGGATGCACGGCAGAGCAATAACAATTGATTCCATGTGTTGATGAGCGTTTGAATTCTTTTTCAAAACAAAAAGAGGTATAATTAGAGAAAAGCTCAACATATAATGCAGCACAAGTATCACAGACAAGGGTGTGTTACGATGAAGCAGAATGTTGAGGACAGAGCCGCCATGCTGGGGGAGTATATCGTAGAGAACAAAGCTACTGTGCGCCGTGCTGCGAAGCAGTTCGGCGTGAGTAAATCCACCGTACATAAGGACGTTGCCGAGCGGCTGCGCAGCGTGGATATGGGGCTTTACAAAGAGGTGAGCAGCGTACTGGCGGTGAATAAAGCCCAGCGGCATATCCGCGGCGGTATGGCGACAAAGCGCAAATACGAGGCACAGAAGAAATGAGAAAAGCCCTCCGCAAACAAATACGGAGGGCTTAAATTCTATGCGGCTTTAAATAGCTGGGTTAGCTTTTTACAGGTACTTCCTGCGGGGCCTTTTTGTGGCGGCTTTCCGGTAGTGTATACTTGCTTGTGAAGCGGTTGTAATAGCCGGTGAAGCGCGGGTCGCCGGAGGTTTTGATCTCGTTTAAGTAACCGTGTGTGTCCATGGTGGAATCCTTGATCTGGATCAGGCATACCGCAATGTTAGAGCAGTGATCGGAAACACGCTCGAAATTGTTGAGGATGTCTGAGAGCACGAAGCCGAGCTCAATGGTGCACTTGCCTTCCTGTAAGCGGCGGATGTGGCGGTTTTTCAGTTCAACTTTCAATGAATCGATGACCTGTTCGAGCGGCTCTACTTCGTAGGCAAGCTGTAAGTTGTTCTCGACGAACGCGTCTGTCGTGATATTCAAAATCTCGATGATGGCACCTGTGAAGACTTCAAGCTCCTGCTGGGCCTTTTCGGAGAATTTCAGATCTTTATCATGAATCTCGCGTGCAACGCGCAGGAGATTCACCGCGTGGTCGCCGATACGCTCGAAATCGCCGATGGTATGCAACAGCTGCGAAACATCGTTGCTGTCGGCCGCGGAGAGGTTTTTACTGGAAATTTTGACGAGGTAAGAACCGAGCTTATCTTCGTACTGGTCGATGGTTTCTTCGTTTTTCTCGATTTTTTCTGCTGTGGCGGAATCAAAATGCGAGAGCAGACCGATGGCATCCAAAATGGTGTCGCGCACAAGGTCTGCCATTTTTGTGGTGGCATTGCGGCACTCCGCAATCGCGAAGGACGGAGAGAGCAGCAAACGCTCATCGAGCAAAACCGCGTGCGGGTCCTGCTTGCCGGGCTTCAGGCGCTTATCACGCACGGTGATAACGGCGAGCTTTTCAAGCTGATTGCAGAAGGGCAGCAGAATGAACGTGGTGATGAGGTTGAATGCGGAATGCACGACCGCGATCATAAACGAGGAGATCGGCTGGTCGGTGAATGTGAAATGGAAAATGCTGTTTGCAATATAAAAGCCGGAAAGGCAGATGACGGTGCCGAGCACGTTAAAGTAGATATGCACGGCGGTCACGCGCTTTGCGCTTTTTGTGGTGCCGATGGAGGAAAGCAGCGCCGTGATACATGTACCGATGTTCTGGCCCATAATGACCGGCAGCGCCATGCTGAACGAAATGCTGCCCGTCATGGCGAGAGACTGCAGAATGCCGAGCGAAGCAGCGGAGCTCTGGATGAGTGCCGTGATGCCTGCGCCGACTAAAATGGCGATGATGGGGTTATCGAGAATCGTTAAGACCTCTTTAAACTGCGGCAAATCCGCAAGCGGTTTTACCGCGCCGCTCATCATGGTCATGCCGGTCATCAAAATGGCGAAGCCGACACATACGGAGCCGATGTCCTTTTTCTTGCTGCTCTTGGTGAACATGATGAGAATGATGCCGATGAGCGCCACGATGGGCGAAAAGCTCTCCGGCTTTAAAAGCTGTACGAAAACGTTGTCGCTCGTGATGCCGGAAAGGCTTAAGATCCACGCAGTGACGGTAGTACCGATATTTGAGCCCATGATGACGCCGATGGTTTGCCCAAGCTCCATGATGCCGGAGTTGACGAGGCCGACCAGCATGACCGTCATAGCAGAGGAGGACTGGATCGCAATGGTGATGCCCATGCCGAGCAAAAGGGCCTTGAAGCGGTTTGAGGTCATGGAACGTAAAATACGTTCGAGCTTGCCGCCGACCATTTTTTCAAGGCTGGAGGAAAGCAAATGCATGCCGTAGAGGAAGAACGCAAGTCCGCCAAAGAGTGTAATAACGGAGAAAATGTCCATTTGTGGTTGCAGCTCCTTTGTGTGCGCAAAACGCTCGCTTTTCAAATTTTTTTCTTTTTTCTTACTTAATCTTTACATACAAGCTTATTCTAACATAGGTGACGGCGGGAATTCAATGCTTTTTTGATAAAAAACGTCGAAAGAGAAAATTATCTTGCCTTGACCCGCGGCGAGCATCGCGGTATACTGTATTTATATTTTAGGCGCGTTTTAGGCAAACGCATTTGAATACTTGAAAAATAAGGTGGGAAACGTGATGAAAACGGCGGCAATTTTGGTGGCGGCGGGCAGCTCTGCACGTATGAAAAGCGGCGGCGCTTCGAAAACGATGATGGAAATCGGCGGCAAGTCGGTTCTGAGCCGTACACTGCGCGCATTTGAGAATGCTGCGTGCATCTCAAAGATCGTTATTGTGGCGCGTGCGTGCGATTTCGATGCAATCCAAAAAGCGTCGGCGTTCGTCACAAAGCCGCTCACGATTACCGAGGGCGGCAAGGAGCGGCAGGATTCCGTTTCAAACGGTGCAGCGCTTTGCGGTGATGCAGAGTATATCGCCGTGCACGATGCGGCGCGACCGTTTATCACGCCGGAGGAAATCGAAACCGTGTGCGCGGACGCAGAAAAATACGGCGCGGCGACGCTGGCGGTGCCGGTGAAAGACACCATCAAGGTTGCTGCGGCGGACGGCACGGTGTGCGCTACGCCGGAGAGAAGCACTTTGCGCGCCATTCAGACGCCGCAGGTATTCCGCCTTTCTTTGTATAAAGAAGCGCTGTGCCTTGCAAAAAACGCCGGAAAGCAATATACGGACGATTGCCAGCTTATTGAAGCGGCGGGCGGCAAGGTATATTTGACCCCGGGCGACTACAAAAACATCAAGATCACAACGCCGGAGGATCTGCTTGTGGCAGAGGCTTTTGCGGCGGAAAAGTAAAGGAGTGTTACTATGCGGATCGGTCACGGTTATGACGTACACAAGCTTGTAGAAAACAGAAAGCTCATTTTGGGCGGCGTGCATATCCCGAATGAAAAGGGTCTTTTGGGGCATTCCGATGCGGACGTGCTCGCGCATGCCATAGCGGATGCTTTGCTCGGCGCGGCGACGCTCGGGGACATCGGCGTGCTTTTCCCGGACGATGACCCGCAGTACGCCGGTGCGGACAGCTTAAAGCTGCTCGCAGTGGCGGTGGCGGCGGTACGCCGCAAGGGCTTTGGGATTGAAAATATCGATGCGACGATTTTGGCACAGCGTCCGAAGCTGCGCCCGTACATCGATGAGATGCGCCGCAACATTGCATCCGCCTGCAACCTCGACCTCGATTGCGTGAGCATCAAGGCGACGACGGAGGAAGGCCTCGGCTTTACCGGCCGCGGCGAGGGTATTGCAGCGCATGCGGTGTGCCTGCTGAAATAAATTTGCAGTATTTTTGAGAGCTTCGCTTCGGCGGGGCTCTTTTTTGCACCAATTCCCGGCTTGTCTCATATTCTGTTTTGATGAGACTGTTTTGAAGGCTTGGAGGTGCTTGCAATGGAAAACAAAAGAGACACGGGCGGGAAGCGGCTTATTGTCGTCAGCAGCGTGACCTATGCGCTGAAAAGCCGTGATCTGCTTTTTCAAAGAGGGATAAAAGCCTACATTGAGCGGCTGCCGCGCACCCGAGAAAGCGGCTGCGGCTATGGTGTATATGTTCCGCAGCGCACGGACGAAGCGGAGCGCATTTTGCGGGATGCAGGCGTGAAAGTGTTCTACCGTGCGGAACGGGGCGAAAAGAAATGATCTATCTCGATAACAGCGCGACGACGTACCCAAAGCCGCTTTCGGTGCGCCGCAAAATGGCGCAGGCGCTGGAGCAGTTCGGCGCGAACCCCGGTCGCGGCGGGTTTAAAATGAGCTTGCAGACGGCGCAGGCGGTCTACGATGTGCGGCAGAAGGCGGCGAGCTTTTTCGGTGCGGCGGGCCCGGAGTGCATCTCGTTTCAGCCGAGCTGCACACAGTCGCTGAATATCGTTATCCACTCGTTAAAGCGTGGCGACCATGTGCTTGTGACCGATTTGGAGCACAATGCGGTTTTGCGGCCGCTGAAAGCCATGGAGGCGCACGGTGTTTCGTTTACCGTTGTGCCCGTGACGCCCGGCGACAACGACGCGACGCTCGACGCGTTCCGTCATGAGATGCGCGAGAACACAAGGTTGTTTGTCTGCACGCAGGCCTCGAATGTATTCGGCATCCGCGTGCCTGTGGAGCGGCTGGCGGCGCTTGCGCATATATACGGCGCGGAAATCTGCGTGGACGCGGCGCAGTCCGGCGGGGTGATTCCCATTCATGCGGAGCGCGACGGCATCGACTACCTTTGCTGTGCAGGACACAAGGGGTTATACGGTCCGATGGGCACGGGTATGCTCATTACGAAAAACGGCGAAAAGCTGGAAAGCCTGATACAGGGCGGCACGGGTACGCGCGCGTTGGAGCTAGACCAGCCGCGGGAAATGCCGGAGTACCTTGAAAGCGGCACGCAGAATGTGCCGGGCATCCTCGCACTCGGTGCGGGCATGGATTTTGTGCGCACGAACGGTGAATACATGCTGCGGGAGAGGGAAATGCGCCACATTCGCCGCGTATACGAGGCATTCAAAAACATGCCGCATGTTGTTTTATACACCGCAATGCCGGACACGATGTACTTTGTGCCGGTGCTCGGCTTTAACGTGCGCGGCATGCAGAGTGAAGAAGTGGGCGAGGTACTTGCAAAGCGGAACATTGCCGTGCGCTGTGGGTTCCACTGTGCGCCGCTCGTACACCGCAAAATGGGAACGGACGGTGAAACGCCCGGCGGCGCGGTGCGCGTTTCGCCGGGTGCGTTCACGACCGACAGGGACATTACGGAGCTGATTCGCACGGTCTATTCGCTCCGGGCTGAAAGTGCGGCGCGAAAAGTCAAATAAAAATGAACAAAGTGTAAATAAAAATCGAAAAATATAGAAAAGAACAGGAAAAAACATACAATTCCCCCTTTTCATCCCCACCTCTTTGTGTTAAACTATATACAGTACGCATTTAGGTTTTGTAGAAAGTAAATCGTATGGAGCGGATGTGCACCGTGTGCATGTACCGCCGAATCCTGTGCAAAGAGGTGAATGCTTTGAATAAGGTTTTTGAAGCCATTGCTTCCTGGTGGGAGTGGATGGTGAGCATTGCCATGAATTTTCAATTTAAAGATGCCGTTGATATTATCATCGTTGCATTTTTGATCTACGGTGTGGTCAAGCTTGTGCGCGAAACGCGCGCGGGGCAGCTTGTAAAGGGACTTTTTCTGCTTGTCATTCTGTTTATTATTTCTTCGTATTTTAATCTGGTGATGGTCAGCCGTGTGTTGGCGTATTTCTTCCAGTTCGCTTTCGTCGCAATCCTCATCGTGTTTCAGCCGGAAATCCGCAAGGCGCTCGAGCAAGTGGGACGCAACAACGTCGGACAATCTATTGCGGCTGTGGTAACAGGCCGTGACCGCAGCTATGACCGCGCGCAGATCCGCAAGGCAATCAACGCCGTGGTAGACGGCGTGGGCATTTTACAGCAGCTCAAAATGGGCGCGCTTATCGTATTCGAGCGCAAAACGAAGCTTGGCGACATCATTGAGACCGGCACGCAGATTAACTGCGAGCCTTCCGGCCAGATTGTGGGCAATATTTTCTTCAATAAGGCGCCTTTGCACGACGGCGCCATGATCATTCGTGACGGCATGATTCATGCGGCGGGCTGTATTCTGCCGCTGACGAAAAACACTTCGGTCTCTGCAGAGCTCGGCACGCGTCACCGCGCGGCGCTCGGTGTCAGTGAGGAGTCGGATGCCGTGGTCGTGGTGGTTTCGGAAGAAACGGGGCAGATCTCTGTGGCTGTAAACGGCGTTTTGGCGCGCCGCTTTACGCGCGATACGCTGCGTGATGTTTTGGAGGGGTACCTCATTCCGCAGGAAGAAGCTTCCACCGTGCGCCGTAAGTTCGACGTGCTGAAAAGCAAAAGGACGGTGAAGAAGTGATGGCAAAAATGTCTAAGAAACCCAGAAACGAAGTAAAACAACGCTTACGCGTGTTTGAAAACAACACAATTTTGCTTATCTTTTCATTCCTTGCCGCGGCGGCCGTCTGGTTTGCCATGATGGCGAGCAACTCCGAAAGCCGTGCGACCGTAATCCGTAATGTGCCGATTAACGTTGAAATTTCCGATACGGCGCAGGAAGCCGGTGTGCGCGTGTTCAGTATGAGCAGCAGCGCGACGGATGTGAGTATTACGGGCAACTCACTCATCACAAGTAAGGTGACGAGCGAGGACATCGGCGTTACGGCGACGCTGGATCCTTCCGTCAGCATGCTGACGGGCAGCAGCTTGCAACAGACGACGCTTTCTCTGCGCGCAGCAAAAAAGGGCAACACCCTCGCCGAATACGAGGTGGAAAGCGTTTCGCCGTCCGAGATCACAGTGGTGTATGATAAATATAAAGAAACGCAGCTCACTTTGGAAACAAATTTTCAGTACACTACGGCGGAAAATTACTATGCGCCTTCTACGCCCACACTTTCTACGGAGCTTATCACGGTCTCCGGCCCGGAAAGCAGCGTGAACAAGGTGGCGCGTGCCGTGCTGGAATATAAGTTCAGCGAAGAGCTCACGCAGTCGAAGTCGCTTTCCTGCAAAGTGACGTTGTACGACGCGAACGGCAATGTACTTGACCCAACGGAGCTCTATTTGAAGCTGAGCGACGACACGGTGGAGGTCTCCATTCCGGTGACGAGCCGACAGACGGTCAAGCTGGAAGCGGATGTGCGCAATATTCCGGACAGCTTTGCCTCGAACCGCATCACGATCGACCCGGCAGAAATTGAAATTGCCGGCGACGGTGAAACGGTCTCAAAGTACACGACCCTGACGCTCTCCACGCCGATCAACTTCTTGGACGTTACGCCGGAAAACAACACGTTCACGGTGGCTATCCCGGTGCCGAGCGGTGTGACAAATGTGACGCGAGTGGAAAACGCGACCGTTACATTCAACCTGAACGGTTACAAGGAAACGTCTGTGCTGACGAGCAACATCAGCGTCATCAACGTGCCGGAGGGTATGGAAGCAGAGCTTTCTACAAAGACGCTCACGCTGAAGATTATCGGCACGGCGGCGCAGATCTCGAAGCTGACGGGCGATTCCGTTTTCTGTACGGTGGATCTTTCCACGGTGACAGACCCGAGCGGTAGCATGGAAGCGCCGGTGACGGTGACGATTAACAATGCGGATTCCTGCTGGGCGACCGGCAGCTACACGGCGCATGTGACGCTTTCGCCGAAAACCGAATCTTCCACCAGTGATGCTTCGAACTAAATAAGCAAAATGAAAACCCGCCGAGCTGAAAAGTTTCGGCGGGTTTGTGTTATATGGGGAGAGTACATTCAGCGTAGCGCGATCATGTCGCCGGTGACGTGCGAAAGCCAGTCTTTTACGGCGAACGGTACGCCGGTGGCCTTTAAAATAACGATCACCAAAATGATGGCGATGAGAATAAGCAGCACCTTAAGCGCAAATTGCGGGTTGCCGTGTTGGTGCTCGTCTTCGTGCTCCGGCACATGGTGTTCTTTAGCGGTTTGCTTGGCGGTTTCGGGTTTCCGTGTTTTTTCTTCCATAACGGCACCTCTTTTCTGCAAAGATACAGAATCTTTCATTTCCATTTTACCACATGCCTTTCCTGTTTTCTATAATTTATCGACTTTTTTCTTCGGGAAAAATCAACAAAAATTCGGGAAATAATTCTGTGCCGAGCGCGTATAAAACAAGACACTTTGCTGTCTTGTTCAGAAAAACCATACAGCCGGGCTTCCTACGACTTGAACGTCTGCCGGAAGTTCAAGTCTACCTGTCCTGACGATTACGAACGCAAAAGTGTTTCGTCGTCTGCGAACGACGACTCAAGGCACTGCCTTGAGAATCCGTAAACTTTCTTGAAGAAAGTTTAATCAAAGACTTTGTTCGTCGCTTTGCCGACAGATGGAGAATGTGTTTTTCTTTTTCTACAAACAGTTTCGCAGATAATTGTGAAATTCTGTTGAATAACCGGCAAAAAAATGCTAAAATATTCTTTTAGAAATGAAACGAATTTACATAGGACACGGTTGCCGCGCAGTAGTTGGGGTTGCGCGGAAAATCGGGCTTTTGATTTAAAGGGTGAAGCAAAATGATCTTGCGAAAATGGGAGGTGCGTCCTCTCGATAAGGAACGCGCGGCGGCGTTTGCGCAGACGTATGGCGTGCCGTTCTTCCTCGCGATGCTGATGAATATTCGCGGCCTTGACGATGCCGCGCATCTGCGGGAATTTCTTGGCGAGGGCGAGCCGCTCTCTGACCCGTTTCTTTTAAAAGATATGGACAGAGCTGCGGCGCGTATTACCCGCGCGGTGGACAACATGGAAAAAATCGCGGTTTACGGGGATTACGATGCCGACGGCGTGACTTCGACCGCCATGCTGTATTCGTACCTTGAAACGCGTGGTGCGGACGTAATTTTCTACATACCGCAGCGCGAGGGCGAAGGCTACGGCATGAACATCGGCGCCGTGGAATACTTAAAAGAGCAAGGGGTGTCGCTCATTGTCACGGTCGACAACGGCATTTCCTCCGTGCAGGAGGTAGCGCGCGCGAACGAGCTTGGCATTGATGTGGTTGTCACCGATCATCACCGCCCGCAGGAGATATTGCCCGATGCCGTGGCGGTCGTGGACGCATACCGACCGGATGACACAAGCCCCTATAAGCATTTTTCCGGTGTAGGCATCGCGTTTAAATTGCTTATGGCGCTGGAGGACGGCGCGGGCGACGTGGAAGATCTGTTAGAAGCATACAGCGATCTCGCGGCCATCGGTACCATCGGCGATATTGTGCCGCTGACGGGCGAAAACCGCACGCTGATCCGCGCGGGTCTTGAGCGTCTTTCACAGAGCGACCGCCCGGGCGTGCAGGCACTTTTGGAAAACGCAGGCATTGCAGGGAAGGCACTGACGAGCACGAATGTGGCGTTTACGCTGGTGCCGCGCATCAACGCGACGGGCCGTATGGGCGCGCCGGAACGCGCCGTGCGCTTGCTTATCAGCGGCTATGAAGAGGAAGCCGAGGTACTGAGCGAGGAAATCTGCGCCGATAACGAGGAACGCCGCCGCGTGGAAGCAGAGATTGCCGAAGCGGCGTTTGCGGATATCGAAGCGAAAGGATACATGAAAGACCGCGTGGTCGTGGTGGACGGTGAAAACTGGCACCATGGTGTTATCGGCATTGTGGCGTCCCGTGTGACGGAGCGCTGCGGCAAGCCGTGCATGATCATTTCGCGCGGCGAAACAGAGGCGAAGGGCAGCGGCAGAAGCATTGGGGGTTTCTCGCTGTTTGAAGCCATCTGCGCGTGCGGCGACTTGCTCATCAAATTCGGCGGACATCCCATGGCGGCGGGTATTACGTTGAAGCCCGAAAACATCGAAGCGTTCCGCAAGCGCATCAATCAGTATGCGGCGGAGCACTTCCCGCAGATGCCCACGCAGACGGTCACACTGGACTGCAAGCTGAACCCGGCGGCGCTTTCGGTTTCCATGGCGCAAAGCCTGACGCAGTTGGAGCCGTTTGGAAACGGCAACCCGCAGCCGGTGTTCGGTTTATTCAACATGGAGCTTTCCAATGTCACACCGGTCGGCGGCGGGGGGCATCTGCGCCTGACCTTAGAAAAGAACGGCGCGGTCATCACGGCGATGCGTTTTAATACAAAGCCCGAGGAGCTGCCGTACCACATCGGCGATAAGATCGACCTTGCGGTGCAGCTGGAGGCGCGCGAATTTCGCGGCCAGCCGTCGCTGACTGTCATCGTGCGCGATATGAAGTTTGCAGCGTTCAATACGGAAAAGAATATAGCGTCGCTTGCGAGCTTTGAAAAGTGGCAGCGCGGCGAGGTGCTTTCCGCGGAGGATAAAAACAGATTATACCCCGACCGCGCGTGCTTAGCGGCCATTTACCGCGCACTGCGCACGGTGAACGGTAAAGAGACGGACCAGGTTCGGTTTGTTTCGCAGTTTGGAAAAGATATGACACTGGGACTCTTTAAAACGGCGCTTCTTGTATTTGAGGAGCGCGGCTTGGTACACAGCGAAATTGCAGACGATACATTTACGGCAACGCTCATCGAAACGAGCGGCAAAACAGATATTACACGTTCCCCGGTGCTTTTGGCACTGCAATAAGGGAACGGAAGGAGTGAAAAACGATGGCAGAAGCAGCAAAAACGTATGCGGACCTTGTGTCACTGATCGAAAAAAGCGAAAAAGAATATGACCTCGCGTTGATCGAAAAAGCGTATCAGTTCGCGGAGGCAGCGCATCAGGGACAGGTGCGGCGCTCCGGCGAGCCGTACATCATCCACCCCATTGCGGTGGCGTATAAGCTTGTGGAATTCGGCATGGATACCCCGTCCGTCGTGGCAGGTCTGCTGCATGACGTCATTGAGGACACGCCGGTCACGTATGATGACATTGTGAAAGCGTTCGGTAAGGAGATTGCAAACCTGACGGACGGCGTGACAAAGCTCGGCAAGATCCCGTTCTCCTCCCGTGAAGAGCAGCAGGCGGAAAACCTGCGCAAAATGCTCATTGCGATGAGCGAGGACATCCGCGTGATCATTATTAAATTTGCGGACCGCATGCACAATTTAGCGACGCTCGAATACGTAGCGCCGCAGAAGCAGCGCGACAAGGCGCTGGAATGTCTTGAGGTGTACGCACCCATTGCGCACCGTCTCGGTATGCGCAAGGTTAAGGAATACATGGAGGACGTTTCTTTAAAGTACCTTGACCCTGTGGCGTATAAGGAGATTGAAGATAACCTTGAGGCGCGCAGCACAAAGCGCAAGCAGTTTATTGAGACAACGAAAGAAATGATCCGCAGTCGTGTGGAGCCGCTTATCCCGGGCGTATATATTGAAGGGCGCGTAAAAAGCGTCAACGGCATTTATCGCAAGATGTTCATTCAGGGTAAGAGCTTTGACGAAATTTACGACGTGTTCGCCCTGCGCGTAATTGTCGATACCATCAACGATTGCTATAATGTGCTCGGTATCATCCATGATATGTTCACCCCGCTGCCGAACCGCTTTAAGGACTACATTTCCACGCCGAAGCAGAACATGTACCAGTCCTTGCACACGACGGTCATCAGCAAAGAGGGCATCCCGTTCGAGGTGCAGATTCGCACGTGGGAAATGCACCACACGGCAGAATACGGCATCGCGGCGCACTGGAAGTATAAGCTCGGCATGACGAGCGGCAACGAAAAGCCCGACTCGCTGGAGGGCCGCTTGCAGTGGATCCGCAACATGCTCGATAACCAGTCCGAAAGTGAAGATATCACTGACCTTGTGCGCTCCATCAAGACCGATCTTGCGCCGGAAGAGGTGTTCGTCTTCACCCCGAAAGGTGACGTTATCAACCTGCCGATGGGCTCTACGGTTATCGATTTTGCGTATGCCATTCATTCCGCCGTCGGCAACCGCATGATTGGTGCAAAGGTTGACCAGAAGATCGTGCCGCTCGATTACAAGGTAAAAACGGGCGAGATCATTGAGATTTTGACGACGAAGGAGGTCGGTCGCGGCCCGAACCGCGATTGGCTTTCCATCGTGCGTACAAGCGAAGCACGCAATAAGATCCGCGCGTGGTTCAAGAAAGAAAAGCGTGATGAGAACATCGTAGAGGGCAAGGCAGAGCTGGAGCGCGAATTTAAGCGCAACGGCATCGTGATGAGCGACGAGCTGATGCAGTTCATGCTGGAAAGCGCCGGCCGCCGCCACAGCTGCGTCACGCCCGATGATTTTTACGCGGCCGTCGGCTACGGCGGCATTCAGCTTTGGAAGCTCCTGCCGCGCGTAAAAGAGGAATACCAGAAGACCCACAAGCCTGCACCCGAACCGCAGCAGGAGATTGCGCAGCAGACCCCGCCACCGAACCTCAACAAGAAAGCGGCAGGCGGCGTGCTCGTAGAGGGTATGGACAACTGTCTCATCAAGTTTTCCCGCTGCTGCAACCCGTTGCCGGGCGATGAGATCGTCGGCTTCATCACGCGCGGTTTCGGCGTTTCCATCCACAAACGCAGCTGCTCGAACGTGCCGAAGGATTTCTCGCAGGCGCCGGAGCCGGAGCGCTGGGTGCGTGCGTACTGGGCGGGTGAAGTCAAGGAAGAGTTCAAGTCTACGCTGCATATTGTGGCAACCGACCGTTCCGGCCTGCTCGCAGACGTGACCCAGCAGCTTTTCAACATGCACATTTTCATTCACTCGCTCAACTCCCGCGAGGTCAAAAACTCGGAGAATGCTGTCATTTCGGCAACGATTACCATCAACGGCCTTTCGCACCTGCAGACCGTTATCGACCGCTTGCAGAAGATTAAGGGCGTAATCTCTATTGACCGCAGCTAAAGGTAAACAAAGATATGAAATATAAATGTATAACGGGCGGGCCTATTTCGGAAAATTGCTACCTGCTCATCGACGAAAAAACGAATCAGGCGGCGGTCGTTGACCCCGGCTTTTTGAACGACGTACTGTTAAATGAAATTAAAAAATATACGGTGCAGAGGATTTTGCTGACACACGGCCATTTTGACCACATTTGGAAGGCTGACCGCCTGCACGAGATGCTCGGTGTGCCGGTGTGCGCCTATGAGACGGAAGCGGCGTTTGCAGCGGACGATAAGCAAAACGGCTCGCTTCTCATGATGTACGAGTCCATCACCTGCAAGGTGCACGAGGCTTTCAAAGACGGTGAAACATTTCAGATCGGCGAAGTGCCGGTCACGGTGCTGCACACGCCCGGCCACACCGCGGGCGGCGTGAGCTACATTACGCCGGACGCCGTGTTTACGGGCGATACGCTGATGGGCTACTCCGTCGGGCGGTGCGACCTGCCAACCGGCAACAGTGCCGAGCTGCGCGAGTCTCTGAAAAAACTTGCGGCGCTGCCCGGAAATCCCGATATCTGCGGCGGCCACGGCCCCGTGACGACGCTGGAAGACGAAAAGCGCCGAAATCCGTATTTATAAAGGAAAATGTATGGTTTTATATATTATCGATCACCCTTATCACTATGAGGCGGAAAACCTCTGCCGCGTGTTTTACCCGTTTGACAAAGTTACGGTACAGCACGAATTTATGCCGAGCGATGAAAACCGCACGGTGTACACCGCCGAAGAAAACGGCGAATATATCGTGCGCATTGAAGACGCAGACGGCAAAACGGAGCGCAAAGCAAAAGTAGGCGCAGAGACCGAATACGGCATGGTGTCTTTATTATAGTTAAGAATCTGCAAATTTTCAAGTTAAACCGCAAAATGCTGTCTCTTATACACATCTCCGAGCCCACGAGACTAGGCATGATCTCG
>ENA-OZLH01000444-OZLH01000444.1-human-gut-metagenome-genome-assembly--contig:-NODE-444-length-22643-cov-7.739950_pt1 | contig 22643 bp, 15 predicted proteins | sample MGYA00244832_ERZ653776 | MGnify/ENA primary metagenome ERZ653776 (study PRJEB26926, sample SAMN06165218) | human gut metagenome | biome: ENVO:00009003; feature: ENVO:2100002; material: ENVO:00002003...
CCAGTAGCCCTCCTTTGCACGGTCGAAGCAGTGGCCCTTTGTGCATTTCAGGGTGCTGTCGCCGGTCAGTTTTTCCCCGCACAGCGGGCACTGCCATGGGGCAAACGGTTCATTTTTGCTCATACTTCGTCGCTGTGATCCTCAATGGGGGCAGTTGCGCCGCCGTGGGCATTCATATATTCCTCAAAGTTGGTGAACTTCTGCTGCGGCGGGCGGCGGCTGATGAGCACAAGGCCCGGGTCTTCGTCCCGTACAGCGGCACGGCTGCGGCGGCCGGACTCCGTTGTTTTGGGTGCGCGGGCCGCTGCGGGCTGAGCGCTGCGGGGGGCGTTCTGACGGCTGCGGGGACCGTTGTTTGCGCTGCGGCCCTGCTCCGCGTTCTGGTTCTGGGCGGCAGGCTGACCGTTCTGGCGTGCCGGGCGTTCATTGCGGCGGCCGCGCGGGCTCTGACTGCCGCCGGACTGCTGTGCAGGCTGCGCGGCGGTGCGGATGGCCGGGGCGGCAGGTGCAGCCGGGGCCTTCTTGGCCGGACGCAGCGGCGTGGCCTCCGGCGCACTGACAAAGTGCGGGTCAAACTTGGGCTGTGCATTGCTGCCGCGGGCAGGAGCATTCTGTTCCCGGCGCGGACGGCTGCCAGTATTGGAACGGCGGTCGCTGCTGCGTCCGCCGGAAGTGCGCTTGGTATCATCCATGAGTGGTTCCTCTTTTTCGATTTTTACAGGCTTCGCCTGCACTTTGGGTGCGGGTGCGGCCTTTTTTTCAGGCTTTGCTTCGCTCTTTGCAGGCTTTGCCTGTTTTGCGGCCTGCTTTTCTGCCGGTTCGGCGGCAGCGGCCTTGGGCTTTTTGCCGCGCACGGGCGGCTCCGGGCGCACCGGCGCGGGCACACCGTCCCATGGGTGGCCGCTCACCACAGGGATCTTGCGGCGGTTCAGCTTTTCGATGCCCGCCAGATACTCCTGCTCCTCGGGTGCGCAGAAGCTGACCGCCGTACCGTCGGCACCGGCGCGGGCCGTGCGGCCGATGCGGTGCACATAGGTCTCCGGCACCTCGGGCAGGTCGTAGTTGAACACGTGGGACAGCTCGCTGATATCGATGCCGCGGGCGGCGATATCGGTCGCCACCAGCACCTTGGTCTTGCCGGCCTTGAAGTTTTCCAGTGCGGTGACGCGGGCGGTCTGGCTCTTGTTGCCATGGATCGCCGCAGCCGGGATGCCCTGCTTGGTGAGGTCTTTTGCGATCTTATCCGCGCCGTGCTTGGTGCGGCTGAACACCAGCGCATTCACCACCGGGGGCTGCAGGTTCTTGATGAGCCAGGGCAGCAGGAATTTCTTGTTGCCCTTTTCCACATGATACAGGCTCTGCTGGATGCGGTCCACGGTGCTGGACACCGGGTCCACCTTGACAAAGGCCGGGTCCCGCAGGATGCCGGCGGCCAGCTGCTCGATCTCGGCGGGCATGGTGGCGCTGAACATCAGGTTCTGGCGCACCTTGGGCAGCTTGGCGATTACCTTCTTCACATCGTGCACGAAGCCCATATCCAGCATACGGTCGGCTTCGTCCAGCACAAAGATCTCCAGATCCGACAGGTCGATAAAGCCCTGCCCGATCAAGTCGTTCAATCGGCCCGGGCAGGCCACAAGGATGTCCACGCCCTTTTTCAGGGCCTCCACCTGCGGGGCCTGGCCCACACCGCCAAAGATCACGGTGCTGCGCAGTTTCAGGTACTTGCCGTAGGCTTCAAAGCTTTCGCCGATCTGCAAAGCCAGCTCCCGGGTGGGGGTAAGCACCAGCGCCCGCACCTGGCTGCGGGCCGGGCGGCGGGCCGCCAGCAGCTGCAGCATGGGCAGGGCAAAGGCGGCGGTTTTGCCGGTTCCGGTCTGGGCGCAGCCCAGCAGGTCCCGGCCCTCCAGCACCGGCGGAATGGCCTTCTGCTGGATGGGGGTGGGGGTGCCGTAATAGTCCACATGGATGCGGTTGAGCACGGAGGCGTTGGCACGGCCTGCACGCACGGCGGCAAAGTCGTTGGCAACGGATTCGATGCTCTTTTTCATTTTTTCCTCGTAAACCTTGTACTCGTCTTTCAGCATGGGTTATGCCTCCTTCACAATTGTTCCGATTTTTTCGCCGCGCAGGGCGCGGACGATGTTGTAGGGGTCCTTCAGGGCGAACACCAGCACGGGAATGTGGTTGTCCATGGACAGGCTGGTGGCGGTGGAATCCATGACGGCCAGGCGCCGCTTGAGCACCTCGTCATAGGTGATGGCGTCGAACTTTACGGCGTTGGCGTTCTTGGCGGGGTCGCAGTCGTACACCCCGTCGATGTTCTTGGCCAGCAGGATCACATCGGCGCCGATCTCGGCGGCGCGAAGCACGGCGGCGGTATCCGTGGAGAAGAAGGGGCAGCCCACGCCGCAGCCGAAGATCACCACGCGGCCCTTTTCCAGATGGCGCACGGCACGGGCCCGGATGTAAGGCTCCGCCACCTCTTTGATCTCCAGCGCCGTCTGGACCCGGACGTCCACGCCCTTCTGCTCCAGCACGTCAGCCATGGCCATGCAGTTCATGGCGGTGGCCAGCATGCCCATGTGGTCGGCACGGGTGCGCTCAATGTGGCCCTCGCCGTTTTTCACGCCCCGCCAGAAGTTGCCGCCGCCGATGACCACGCCCACCTGGACGCCCATGGCCACGCACTCCTTGATGACGTCGGCCACCCGGCCCATGACCTGGAAATCCAGGCCGAAGTGCTTGTCGCCGGCCAGAGCCTCGCCGCTGATCTTCAGCAGCACCCGTTTGTACTTCGGTTCGTCCATTGACTGAATCCTCCCTATTCATACTTGGTTGTATTTTACCTTATTTTTCTGGTTTTGCATAGGGGGTAAACGCAAATTTTTGCCAGGTTGTTTTTTTCCGTCGAAGGGTATATAATATGGGATATTGCACCATGGAGGGGGACGAGATATGGAGCTGCGGCATGTATACGGAAGGACCTATGCGGCCGTGGGGGCCACGGCGCTGATGCCGGTATATAAGCTGACGGAGCGGGACATTGTACTGATGGACACGGGCTATGCCCGACTGGACCGCAGCGCCCTGGTGAACCTCATTGAGGGCAACGGGTTCCGGCTGCGGGGAATCATCTGCTCCCACGCGCACTTTGACCACACAGGAAACGTCCGGTACTTGCAGCAGCGGTACGGCTGCCAGGCGGCGGCCCAGATCATCGAGGCGGGCATCTCCGTGAATCCCGATGCGTACCGGGCCAACTATGTGGCCCTGACCTACGGCAAAAGCCGGGAGTATCTGCTGGAGGAGTGCTTTCCGGCGGACGTGATCATCCCCGCCGATGCGGAGCATCTGGACTTCTGCGGGGCCAGGTTCGGCATCCTGCAGCTGCCGGGCCACTCCGCCGGGCACATCGGCGTCGTCACCCCGGACGGGGCTGCCTATCTGGGGGACTGCCTGATCGACGAGGAGCAGATCGCCGCCGCCAAGCTCCCCACCAGTATGTTCATCGCCCGGGACCTGGAGAGCAAGGAGAGCCTGCGGAATCTCCGGCGCCCGGCGTACATCATCGCCCACAAGCAGGTGCTGACGGATATCGGCCCTCTGATCGATCGGAATATCGACTTTATCCATGACAAGGGCCGGGAGCTTCTGGAGGACCTGGAGGACGGCATGTCCTTTGACCAGTGGATCTACGCCTTCTGCCAGCGGGAAAACGTCCGCACCCGGAACGAGTTCAAGTTCAGCATCGTGGAGCGGAATTTTGCCAACTTCGTGGACTGGCTGACGGACGAGGGGAAGGTGGAGGTGCGGCGGGAATTCTGCGCCAAGCACTATTTTCATGCGGAAAAGTAAAGCGATTGTAAAATAATACGTTGCATATGCCGTGAAAACGGTCTATAATGAGCAGATACCCCGCAAGTATAATGAAAATTTGAGGTATTTGAGGATGAACATTGGAGAAAAGCTGAACATGACCATGCTCTGCGACTTTTACGAGCTGACCATGGGCAACGGATACTTTGAAAACGGCTTCAAGGACAAGATCACGTATTTTGACGTGTTCTTCCGCCGGGTGCCGGATAAGGGCGGCTTCGCCATTGCCGCCGGTCTGGAGCAGCTGATCCGTTACATCGAGGACCTGCACTTCACCCCGGAGGACATTGCGTATCTCCGTGGGCGGAACCTGTTCTGCGAGGAATTTCTGGAATATCTGGCCAATTTCCGGTTTACCGGCGACATCTACGCCGTGCCGGAGGGGACGCCGGTGTTCCCCAAGGAGCCGCTGGTGGTGGTCCGGGCCCCGGCCATCGAGGCACAGCTCATCGAGACCTTCACCCTGCTGACCGTGAACCACCAGAGCCTCATCGCCACCAAGGCCAACCGCATCACCCGGGCCGCCAGAGGCCGGACGGTGCTGGAATTCGGCTCCCGCCGGGCCCAGGGCTCCGACGCCGCCATCACCGGCGCGCGGGCGGCCTATATCGGCGGCTGTGCCGGAACCGCCTGCACCATCTCCGACCAGCTGTACGGCGTGCCCGCCGGAGGCACCATGGCCCACGCCTGGGTGCAGATGTTCGACTCGGAGTATGATGCCTTCAGGACCTATTGCGAGATCTATCCCACCAACGCCACCCTGCTGGTGGACACCTACAACACCCTGAAATCCGGCATTCCCAACGCCATCCGGGCCTTCAACGAGGTGCTCAAGCCCAAGGGCATCACCAAGTGCGGCATCCGGCTGGACTCCGGCGACATGGCCTACCTGACCCGGAAGGCCCGGAAGATGCTGGACGACGCCGGGTGGACCGAGTGCAAGATCAGCGTGTCCAACTCCCTGGACGAGTATCTGATCCAGGACCTGTTTATGCAGGGGGCACAGATCGACATGTTCGGCGTGGGCGAGCGGATGATCACCGCCCGGTCCGAACCGGTGTTCGGCGGCGTATACAAGCTGGCGGCGGTGGAGGACGATGAAGGAAACATCATCCCCAAGATCAAGGTCAGCGAAAACGTGGAGAAGATCACCATTCCCCATTTCAAGAAGGTGTACCGCTTCTATGGCCGGGACACCGGCAAGGCCATCGCCGACCTGATTACCCTGCACGACGAGCAGGTGGACGACACCCAGGACCTGGAGATTTTCGACCCCATGGCCACCTGGAAGAAGAAAACCGTGTACAATTTCACCGCCCGGGAGCTGCTGGTGCCGGTATTCCTGAAGGGCAAGCGGGTGTATGACAGCCCCACCCTGCCGGAGATCCAGGCCTATTGCCGCCAGCAGGTGGACACCCTGTGGGACGAGGTGAAGCGTTTCGACAACCCCCACAAGTATGTGGTGGACCTGTCCCGGAAGCTGTGGGACATTCAGCAGGAGCTTCTGCGTTCGTCCCAGCGGTGACGGCGAGATAAGGGCGGACAGAGTCGTCCGCCCCTACAGACCCTCTCAGTCGGCTGCGCCGACAGCTCTCCCAGAGGGAGAGCCAAGGCTGTAGAGCTCGCTGCCCTCAGCGGGCCGCAAAACAGACACCCTTAGATACCCATACACCGCCGGTAAGCGGCGGGGGCAGTGGGAAAGGAGGAAGGATTTCCGTTGAAGAAACCAAAGGTACAGCAAAAAACCGAGCGGCGCATATCGGCGGCCCTGCGGCTGGTGCTGGTGGCGGTGCTGCTGCTGGCCCAGATCGCGCTGGTGCTGGTGCTCAATGACCTGCTGCGGCAGAGAATGGCCATCGCCTATACCCTGCTGGAGCTGGTGGCCCTGGCCTACGTCTTCCGCATCAACAGCCGCCCCGGCGGCGGCTCGTACAAGCTGGGCTGGACCCTGCTGATCCTGACGGTGCCGGTGGTGGGCCTGATCCTGTACTGGCTGTGGAACGGAGATCATCCCCAGAAGCGGCTGGACCTGCAAAAACTGCCCCGGCCCCGGGAGTCCGACGCCCGGCAGGAGCACAGCCGCCTGCAGGTGGAGCACCTGCGGCGGGAGCACCCGGAATGGGGCCGCCTGGCGGCGTATCTGGACCGGCAGGGCTTCCCCCTGTACACCGGCACCGGGGCCGTGTATCTGCCCACCGGCGAGGCGTATCTGGAGGATCTGCTGGAGCGCATGGAGCAGGCGGAGCACTTCATTTTCATGGAGTTTTACATCATGGCCGAGGGGCAGCTGTGGGACCGGCTGATGGATATTTTCCGGCGGAAGGCCGGACAGGGCGTGGAGATCAAGGTGCTGTTCGACGACTTCGGCAGCATGATGCGCATGCCCGAGGAGGCCGTGGAGGAGCTGCAGCGCATAGGGGCGGAGGTGCTGATCTTCAACCCGGTGCACCACTATGTGAACCGGCTGTACTTCAACTATCGGGACCACCGGAAGATCGCCTGCATCGACGGGGACACCGCCTATACCGGCGGGGCTAATATTGCCGACGAATACGCCAACCTGATGGAGCGGTTCGGCTATTGGAAGGACGACGGCATCCGGCTGGAGGGCCAGGGGGCCTGGACCCTGACCCGGGAGTTCATCTATATGTGGGAGCGCATGGGCGGCGCCATGCACCAGGAGCACGACTATTACCGGCCCCACGGCGACGCCCCGGGCCAGGGCTTTGTGCAGCCCTTTGTGGACGGGCCGGACAGCAACCCGGTGTCCTCCGCCGAGGATGCGTTTTTGCAGCTGATCGGCGGGGCCAAGCACATGGTGTATATCACCTCCCCCTATCTGGCCATTGACGAGTCCATGGAGAAGGCCCTGTGCATGGCCGCCGGCAGCGGGGTGGACGTGCGGCTGATGATGCCGGGGATCCCGGACCACAAATTCGCCTTCATGGTGGCGGAGAGCTATTTCGGGGAGCTGCTGGACCACGGGGTGAAGATCTATCGGTTCACGCCGGGGCTGCTGCACGGGAAAACCGTTCTGGCGGACCGGGAGGCGGCGTTCGTGGGGTCCGTGAACATGGACTACCGCAGCTTCCAGCTGCACTTCGAGTGCGGCACCCTGCTGTACGGCGCGCCAGCCATGGAGACGCTGCTGGAGGACATGGACGGCATTATGGAAAAGTCCCGGCAGGTGACCCGGGCGGACTGGGAGCACCGGCCCCTGCTGCACAGAGTGCTGGGCGGCCTGCTGCGGCCCTTCGCCATGTGGATGTAATTCTTTCGAAAAAGCGGCAGGCCGCTTTTTCGAGAAGGCTGCACCGCGCTTCGTGCCTCCCGGGCCGCCGCAGTCGTCCCCTTCGACACGCGCTCCGTGTAAAGTGTTTTTTGCGGCGTACACGCCGCCGCAAAAACGGATTGTATTTGATTTGCCGCCTGCGGGCGGCAAACGCTGCGAGGTTTTTATAACAGACTCAAAAGAGACCGTATTCTTCCGAATACGGTCTCTTTTTATGCTTTATGGCTCCAGCCTGTGCAGGAGGCGGTCGGTGAGGGACACGGTCAGGGCGGCGGCCGCGGCCAGGGCCACCGTCACCGCTCCGCCGCACCACAGCACCGCCCGGTAGGCAAACCGGCGCATTACCGCTCCCCTCCCCCGCTGACGATGTGGTAATAGGCGTTGGAGGTGATCCGGTACACCAGGGTGTACAGCACGGCAAAGGCCAGGAAGCTGGCGGCGGTGGTGCCCACCAGCAGGCGGGTGTTCCAGAGGTTGAACAGAAGCAGCAGCTTATGGACAAAGGGGAAGGCAAAGGCCAGGTGCAGTCCCGCCAGCAGCAGCGGCAGGAAGAATACCAGCAGCAGCTGACTGTTGATGCTGGAGCGGATGTCCCGGCGGGTCATGCCCACCTTCTGCATGATGTCGAAGCGGGCCTGGTCCTCGTAGCCCTCGGAGATCTGCTTATAATAGATGATCAGCACCGCCGCCAGAGAGAAGCCCACGCTGAGGAGGATGCCCAGGAAGAACAGGCTTCCGTAGGACCCGTAGAAATCTCCGCGATTCTCCGACAGGGACTCCACGCCCAGCATGCCGTTTTCCATCAGGCCGCCGTCCTGGGCCGTGCGGCGGATGGCCTCGGCCACGGGGTCCGTGCCGTCCGGCAGCTGGCGGTCCAGGTCAAAGCCATAGTACCAGGTGCGGGACACGCCCATATTGGCCCGGTTCATCACCTGTTCCAGGGCGTCTGCGGCGGAGAGGTCCGGGACGATGAGCCACAGCTGGGTGACGACGCTGGCGGAGTCGCTGCCGGAGGGAGAAAAGTTATCCAGCAGGCCCGCCACCTGCCAGGTGGGGCCGTTCTGAAGGGTCAGGGAGGTCCCCTGATAGCCGGTCCGGCTGCGGCAGACGTACACCTGCCCCTGGGGCAGGGTCAGGTCCGTGCCCATGGCGGCGTTGTAATCCGCCAGGGGGATCAGGGTCACATCCACGGGATCGCCGAAGCCCTCATTCGGGGAGAGCACCCCGTCCCGGAGGGTCATCGCCGAGGACACGGAGCGGTACTCCCGGACGTTGGCGGCGGACATACCGCTGCGGCGGACGGCGTCCGCCACGGCGGTGCGCAGAGGCGTCAGGTCCCCGGACTGGCTGGCCCGGTCCGGGAAGTAGGCGGTGATGTTTTCATCCCGGGGATAGCGGGTGTGCAGGGAGTCCTCCGCGCCGAAATACAGGCAGGTGGTGGAGGAGAGCATCACCAGCACCATAGTGCCCAGGATGCAGATGGAGGCCAGGCCCGCGCCGTTGCGCTTCATGCGGTATACCAGGGAGGAAACGGACACGAAGTGCCGCTTCTGATAGTAAAACCGGGGGTTCTTCTGCAGCAGGCGGCACAGGGCCACGGAGCCGGAGATGAACAGCAGATAGGTGGCGGCGATGACCATCAGCACAGCGATGAAGAACCAGGTCATGGCCGCCAGCGGCTCCCGGATGGTGACGGCCAGGTAATAGGCCCCGGCCAGCAGCAGGATGCCCAGCACCGCCAGGGCCCAGTTGGCCCGGGGCGGCTTCTCCCCCTCCGCCTGGCTGCGCATGAGCTGGATGGCGGTGGAGCGGCGGACCCGCACCAGAGAGGACAGCAGGATCAGCAGGTAAATGGCCCCGTACAGGCCCAGGGCCATCAGCAGGCCCCCGGCGGACACCCGGTACGCCATGTCCGTGGCCGCGCCCACCATCCGCAGCAGGCCCAGCTCCGCCAGCTTGCCCAGCAGGATACCCAGGGCCAGGCCCCCGGCCAGGGAGATGCCGCCGGACAGCAGGGTCTCCCAGCAGAGGATCCGGGCGATGTCCCGCTTGCCCATGCCCAGGACGTTATACAGGGCAAACTCCCGGTTCCGGCGGCGGATCAGGAAGGAATGGGTGTAAAACAGCAGCAGCAGAGAAAACACCCACAGCACAAAGCTGCCCAGATTCAGGATCACCTGCACGGAGCCGCTGCCGGGCAGCGTTCCCTCCGGCAGCCGGGACAGGGCCACAAGAATGTAGAAAAACGACACGGCGCCCACGCCGGTCAGCAGATACGGCACATAGAGGCGGCTGTTTTTCCGGATGCCGTCCCAGGCCAGATGACGGTACAGCTTCATGCCCGGTCACCGCCTGCCTGGAGCATGGTCAGGGTGTCCGCGATCTTCTGATACAGCTGCTCGTCGGTACACTGGCCGCGGTACAGCTGGTGGAACACCTGACCGTCCTTGATGAACAGCACCCGCCCGGCGTGGCTGGCGGCCTTGACGGAGTGGGTGACCATGAGGATGGTCTGACCCTGGCGGTTGATCTGGGCGAACAGGTCCAGCAGCTCGTCGGTGGAGCGGCTGTCCAGAGCGCCGGTGGGCTCGTCGGCCAGGATCAGACGGGGATGGGTGATCAGCGCCCGGGCCACGGCGGCCCGCTGCTTCTGGCCGCCGGACACCTCGTAGGGATACTTGTCCAGCAGCTCCAGGATGCCCAGCTGGCGGGCGATGGGGTCCAGCCGGGCCTTCAGCTCCCGATAGGGCCGCCCGGCCAGCACCAGGGGCAGGTAGATGTTGTCCCGCAGGGTGAAGGTGTCCAGCAGGTTGAACTCCTGGAACACGAAGCCCAGGTTGTCCCGGCGGAAGGCCGCAGCGTCGGACTCCCGGACGGCGGACATGTCCCGGCCGTCCAGCTCCACCCGGCCGGCGGTGGGCTTATCCAGCGCCGCCAGAATATTCAGCAGGGTGGTCTTGCCGGAGCCGGACTCGCCCATAATGGCCACGTATTCGCCCTCCTCCACGGAGAAGTCCACCTGCCGCAGGGCCGTGACCTGGCTGCCGCCGAAGCGGGTGGTATAGACCTTTTTCAGGCCCGTTACATTCAGAATCTGCATATTGATGCCTCCTTATTGACAGGGCCTATTATAGCAGGCCGGGGAAATGCGCCGCCATCGAATGGGCTTACATTTCCCCGGTCTGAGCTTACATTTTTGTCACTCGTGGGTGCGGACGTTGATGAACTCCGCGCGGAGCTTGGAATAGAGGATGGTCTGGCTGCTGTACAGGCCGCAGTAGCCGGAGAGAAGATAGCTCAGGGCGCAGGCCACGGCAAAATACGGCGCCCCGGCAGAGCCGAACAGCTCCACGCTGAGCAGCACCGACGCCACGGGGCAGTTCACCGCCCCGCAGAACACCGCCACCAGGCCGATGGCCGCGGCAAAGCCCGCAGGCAGGCCCAAGAGCCCCCCCATGAAGCAGCCGAAGGCAGCGCCCACGAAGAACGACGGCACCACCTCGCCGCCCTTGAAGCCGCAGCCGATGGTGACGGCGGTGAACAGGAGCTTCCACAGCCACGCCCAGCCGCTGACGTCCCCCCGCAGGGCCCGGGCGATGACGTCCATGCCCGCGCCGTTGTAGTCGCCGTTTGTCAGAAGGCTCATGCCGATCAGCAGAACGGAGCCTGCCAGTACCCGGACCCAGGGGCTTCTGAACCCCCGGTCCAGCAGGCGCTCCGTCCAGTGAAGCCCCTTGCAGAACAGGATGCTGACCACGGCGCACAGAATGGCCAGGGCCACCACCGGCACCATGGTCTCCAGCGTCACAGGGGGCATGGACACCGTGAAGCGGGTGGGCTCCACCCCCATCAGGGCGGATACACCGAAGGCCGCCATGGCGGCGGTGATGCAGGGCACCAGGCCCGCGTAATACAGCACGCCCACGCTGATGACCTCCAGGGCGAACACCGTGGCGGTGAGGGGCGTGCCGAACAGGGCGGAGAACACGCCGCTCATGCCGCACAGGGTGGCAAGGGGCAGGTCCTTCTCCCCCAGGTGCAGCAGCTTCCCGGCCTCGTAGCCCAGGCCGCCGCCGATTTGCAGGGCCGCGCCCTCCCGGCCGGCGCTGCCGCCGCACAGGTGGGTGATCACCGTGGACACAAAGATCACCGGCACCAGGAGAATGGGCACGCTTTCGCCGAAATGCACCGACTCGATGATGGCGTTGGTGCCCTTCCCCTCCAGATGGCAGAGCTTATACAGCCCCACGATGGCAAGGCCCCCCACCGGCAGCAGGTACAGGATCCAGGGGTGGGCCCCCCGGATGGCCGTGGCGTAATTGACGCCGATATGAAACAGGGAGCCGATCACGCCGCCGGCCACACCGATGATGCCGCCCAGCAGCACCCATTTTCCCAGCGCCGCCGGGTATGCTCCCATATGCATTATGGTCTTTTTCCACTTATCCACCGCTTGCCGCCGTCCTTTCCGCCCGTTCCCCCAAAAAATCTTCTTCCTTTTATAGCCAGCTTTTTTCGACAGTCTCTTTATAGCATCTTTACGGTTTGGTGTCAATCCGGCATATCGGCCATTCCCTGTTTCCGCAAAAACAGGGGCCTGCCTCCCGAAAAGCAAAGCCCCCGTCCTGTTTCATTTTGCTTCAGCTGCCCAGATGAAGCACCTGGAGAAGCAGAAGCCAGCTGAGCCCATAGTAGGTGACCACAGCCACCAGATCGTTCACGGTGGTAATCAGCGGCCCAGAGGCCACGGCAGGGTCCACCCCGATTCGCTTGAAAAACATGGGAATCAGCGTTCCCACGGCGCTGGAGATAAACATGGCCAGCAGAAGCGCCGCACCGATGCACACCGAAACCGCAAACGCATATTGGGCGGGATATCCCTTGCCCAGCATGATGTAAGCGCCCACAAACAGCACGGAAAGGCTGCCCAGAATCAGTCCGCTGAACAGCCCCACCCGCATCTCCTTGCAGACGAGGCCCAGCTTTTTCCGGGCGGTGATCTCCTTGTCCATCAGCACACGGATGGTGACAGCCAGCGACTGCGTTCCCACATTTCCCGCCATATCCAGGATCAGCGACTGGAACGCCATAATGATCGTCAGCCGGGACACGACCTTCTCGAATGCGCCCACAACGCCTGAAACAACCATTCCCAGCACCAGCAGCACCAGCAGCCAGGGCATCCGCTTTTTCAGGCTTGCCCGCAGCGGCTCGTGCAGATCCTCCTCCGCGGAAAGGCCGCCCAGCTTCGCATAGTCGTCGCTCATCTCGTCGTCCACCGCTTCCACCAGGTCCTTCAGGGTGATGACGCCGAGAATGCAGTTGGAGGCATCCAGCACGGGAATGGCGCTTTCCGAGTAGCTTTTCAGCCGCTCGATACAGTCCTCCGTGCGCTCGCTGCAGTAGACATACGGGAATCTGTGCTGGATAAGGGGCGCGATAGCCGCGTTCTTTTCCGCAATAAGCAGAGCGCGCAGCTCCACCGTGCCGCAGAAAAAGCCGTTTTCCGCCGTCACAAAGAGCATTTGGATATTATCGTTTTCCTTCGCCTGGTCCATAAGCGCCCGGGTGGCCTGGCCCACCGTCATTTCCGAATCCAGCGAAATGAAATTGGCGCTCATTCTGCTGCCGATCTCGTCCTCGTCAAACGACACCAGCAGCTCAATCTTTTTCCGAAGCGCTCCGTTGAGCAGCCCGATCATCGCTGACCTGTCGCTGCCGGGCAGTTCCCGCAGAATGTCCGCCGCAGCATCCGGGTCAATCTTTTCCAGAATGAAAACAGCTCTTGCCGTGTCGATGTCCTTCAGGAAGGCAGCCGCCTCCTGGGGCTCGACATACTTGAAAATACCGGCCAGCTTGTCCGGCTCAATGGAGCGGATCAGCCGCATCCTTCCAAGCCGGTCCATCTGCTCCATGGACTTGGCAATATCGCTGTTATGATAGTTCTCCAGCTGCTCCTGGATCATCTTCGGCGAAAGGTCATCCCTTATCAGCGCCGCGATCTCATCCGCGCAGCCTCCGCTTTTGAGGTTCTTGTCTTCGTTGAACATTGCCATGGTATTACCGCCTTTCAATTAAAATCGCATCGTGTTCCTAATTGAAAGTGAAGCCGGGCAATGTGCTGTCATATCCGGCCTTTATTTACCTGTACGAGCCGACGCAAAGCAAGCGCCGGACACAGCGGCACATTGAATACTTCGCCCGTAACTGTCACCTAAGCTCACTTTGCTCACCTCTTTCTGGAATAAAAGTCGATTGCTTTGTCATGATACCACTGTCGCGCGGTCCTGTCAACCCGGGACCGGACGCTGCCGCCTCTCCCCTTTCTCTCGTTTTTTCTGAGAAGCTGAAAAATTTTCAGGGAAGCTGATTTTCTATGATTTTCCCTGTTGATTCCGGAGAACATTTGCCGTATACTATGAGATGGAAGCAAAAAGATCCCAAGTGCTATCACCTATTACAACAATCAGGAGGAAAAGCAAGATGAAATACGGTCGTACTTTCAATTTCTCCGCAGGTCCTGCCATGATGCCGGAGCCTGTTCTGGAGGAGATCCGCGACGAGATGATGAACTATCGGGGCAGCGGCATGTGCGTCATGGAAATGAGCCACCGCTCCAAGGTGTTCCAGCAGATCGCCGACGAGGCCCAGGCCGACCTGCGCAAGCTGATGAACATCCCCGATAACTACAAGGTCCTGTTCATCCAGGGCGGCGGCACCCTGCAGTTTGCCATGGTGGCCATGAACCTGATGAAGAACGGCAAGGCCTGCTATGTGGAGACCGGCGCATGGTCCAAGAAGGCCATTGCCGAGGCCAAGAAGTATGGCGAGGTGCAGGTGGTTGCCTCCTCCGCCGACAAGAACTTCTCCTACATCCCCGACTGCTCCGATCTGGACATCCCCGAGGATGCCGACTATGTCTACATCTGCGAGAACGAGACCATCAACGGCACCACCTGGAATAAGCTCCCCAACACCAAGGGCCACGTGCTGGTGTCCGACCAGTCCTCCATGTTCCTGTCCCGCCCCTGCAACGTGGCCGATTACGGCCTGATCTGGGCCGGTGTGCAGAAGAACGTGGGCCCTGCCGGTATGGCCGTGGTCATCATCCGGGAGGACCTGATCCGGGACGACCTGGATCCCAAGACCCCCATCTATATGAAGTATAAGACCCATGCCGACAACGACAGTATGTACAACACCCCCAACTGCTGGGCCATCTACTGCTGCGGCAAGGTGTTCAAGTATCTGCTGAGCATCGGCGGCCTGGAGGAGATGGAGAAGCGCAACATCGCCAAGGCCAAGGTCATCTATGACTTCCTGGATTCCTCCAAGCTGTTCAAGGGCGCCGTGGTGCCCCAGGACCGCAGCCTGATGAACATTCCCTTCGTCACCGGCGACAAGGAGCTGGACGCCGCCGTGGTGGCCGCCTCCAAGGAGGCCGGGTTCGACAACCTGAAGGGCCACAAGTCCGTGGGCGGTCTGCGGGCCTCCGTGTACAACGCCATGCCCATCGAGGGCGCACAGGCCCTGGTGGACTTTTTGACCAAGTTCGAGGCCGAGCACAAGTAAAAGACGCAAAATCTGCACCAGCCGGAGGACAGGGTTCTCCCCCGTCCCCCGAAATTCGACAACAAGCTGTATTATGGAAGGAGATTATTACGATGCGTATTCTGGTTACTGACGGTATGGACAAGACCGCTATGGCGCAGCTGCGGGAGCAGGGCCACGAGGTGGTGGAGCAGTTCTATGAGCCCGATCAGCTGGGCGCGGCTCTGCGGGATTTCGACGTGGCCGTGGTCCGCTCCAAGACCAAGGTCCGCAAGGAGCACATTGACGCGGCCAAGGGCGGCAAGCTGAAGATGATCATCCGCGGCGGCGTGGGTGTGGACAACATCGACGTGGACTATGCCAAGGCCAACGGCATCGACGTGAAGAACACCCCCCGCGCTTCCTCCCAGTCCGTGGCCGAGCTGGCCATGGGTCATATGTTTGCCTGCGCCCGGTATCTGTCCATCGCCGGTCACACCATGCGCGAGGGCAAGTGGGAGAAGAAGGCCTATGGCAAGGGCATCGAGCTGCAGGGCAAGACCCTGGGCATCGTGGGCTTCGGCCGCATCGGCCAGCACCTGGGCGTGATGGCCAAGGCCATCGGCATGAAGGTCATCGCCTTTGATATCTATCAGGTGCCCGTGATTTCCGAGCAGCTGGACATCCCCTATGTGGAGATGGATGAGCTGCTGGCCAAGTCCGACTTCATCTCCGTCCACGCCCCCGCTGTGGACGGCGGCGCGCTCATCAACGCCGAGCGCATTGCCAAGATGAAGGACGGCGTGGTGATCATCAACACCTCCCGGGGCAGCAACGTGGACGAGGATGCGCTGCTGGCCGCTCTGGAGTCCGGCAAGGTCCGGGCTGCCGGTCTGGACGTGTACGCCGACGAGCCCGCCAGCAACGCGGCGCTGTACAGCCATCCCATGGTGTCCTGCACCCCCCACATCGGCGCCGCCACCGTGGAGGCTCAGAAGCGCATTGGCCAGGAGATCGTGGAGATCATCGCCGCTATGTAAGTTTTCCCAAGGAAAGCTTACCCATATCGAGTCCGGAACAGGGACGCCTTCGGGCGTCCCTGTTTTTCTGTAGGGCGGCGCTGTATTTTTGCAGAAAGCCTTGACAGGAGAGGTTGAATCTGTTAAACTTGTTGTAGGGTTTAACAGATTCAACCTGAAAGGAGGAGCGTAACATGAGCGTACCCCAGATATTTGAAAGTGAGTACCGGTTCTGCCTGATCCTATGGGAGCACGAGCCGGTGAACAGCACCCGGCTGGTGCACCTGTGCCAGGAGCAGCTGGGCTGGTCCAAGGCCACCACCTATACCGTGATCCGGCGGCTGAGCCAGCGGGGCGTGGTGAAAAATGAAAACGCCGTGGTGACCAGTCTGGTCACGAAGGAGCAGGTGCAGCAGAGCCAGATCGACCAGCTGGTGGACAAGACCTTTGAGGGCTCCCTGCCCGCCTTTGTGGCGGCCTTTGCCCGGGGGCGGCGGCTTTCAGAAAAGGAGGTCCGGCAGCTGCAGCAGCTTATTGACGACAGCGGAAAGGAGAACTGACCATGGAACAGCTTTTTCTGACCATTCTGAACCGGGCGGTTACCGCCGGGTGGCTGGTGCTGCTGGTGATGGTGCTGCGGGTGGTGCTGAAAAAAGCGCCCCGGGCGGCGCACTATGGCCTGTGGGCCATTGTGGCGGTGCGGCTGCTGTGGCCGGGGGACCTGCTGCCCCGGGCCGGCGTCAGCCTGGTGCCCACCACGGAGCCTATCTCCGGAGACGTGCTGACGGCGGCGGGAACAGCGGTATCCGGCGGGCTTCCCGCCGTCGGCAGTCCCGCCGGTGCGGCGGCAGCGGAGACGGCGGCCCGGACGGGGCAGAGCCTGGGCCACATCGCCGCGGTGGTGTGGCTTGTGGGCATGGCGGCCATGGCGCTGTATCTGGCAGGCAGCTATGTGCGGCTGCGGGTGCGGCTGCGGACGGCGGTGCGGCTGGAGGACGGCGTGTGGGAGAGCGAACAGGCCCCGTCTCCCTTTGTGCTGGGGTTTATCCGGCCCCGCATCTACCTGCCCTTCGGCCTGGACCGGGGAAGCCGGGACTATGTGCTGGCCCATGAGCGGACCCACATCCGGCACCGGGACCACTGGGTGAAGCCCCTGGCGTTTCTGCTGCTGGCGGTGTACTGGTTCAACCCCCTGCTGTGGGCGGCGTATATCCTGCTGTGCCGGGATATGGAATACGCCTGTGACGAGGCGGTGCTGCGGGACCTGGAGGAGCCGGACAAGCGGGCGTATTCCCAGGCGCTTCTGAATTGCGCCGGTCCCCGGCGGGCGGTGACGGCGTGTCCGGTGGCCTTCGGCGAGATCTGCGTCAAGGGGCGCATCCGCCGGGCTCTGCGGTATAAAAAGCCTGCCGTGTGGGTGACGGCGGCTGCTGTGGTGGTGTGCGCTGCGGCGGCGGTCTGCCTGCTGACCAACCCCAGGGACCGGACCCCCTATGGGTGGGCCAGCCGGGTGACGGCTGGGGGGCTGAACGTGACGTATCTGCGGGAAGGGAACTCTGCCCGGACACCGGCCGGAATGCCGGGGCTGACCTCCCGGCTGGCGGAGCAGCTCAACGGGCTGACGGAGGAGGACTTCCCTCTGCTGGAGAACTACGCATACAATATCTTTGACCAGGGGAGGGAGCCCTTCTGCCTGCAAATGGGACGGACTGCCGGAAAGCGGGAGCTTCTGTACGGCGGCGACAGCGGGTATCCGCTGATGCTGCTGTACCGGGGGAAGCTTTACGGTGTGAACAGCGAGGAGCTGCTGCAGACCATTCTGGAGTATACCCGGGGCGTGCAGGTGGTTCCGGCAGGGACGGAGCTGGCCCTGCGGATGGGGCTGCCCGGAGTGTACCGGATGATGACAAAGGAGAGCGCCGACGGGCCGGATGTGATACAGGGAGATGACTTTTCCTGGACCCCGGCGGCGTGGCAGGGCGGCATGGCATATGTGGACCTGATGCGGACGGAGGGGGATGCTTCCGGCTCCGTGGGCCGCATCTGGTGCGCCAGGGCCCGGTGGGGCGGCCAGGAGCGCTGGCTGGTATACGCCCGGGACGGGCAGATCGCCCTGCGGCCCACGGAAAGCGGCTCCACGAGACTGAGCGTCGTCGGGCGGGGACTGGCATTCCCGGAGGACGGGACGTATCTGACGGCGGAGTGCGTGTATCAGACGCCGGAGATGCCCAGCCCGTCTCCCCTGTCGGCGGAGCTGCTGCAATTCCGGGATGAAGCCGTGAAATACTGGGCCCGGTATCAGGAGAACGCCGGCGGGCAGCTGACCACCGCACTGGACCCGGAGAAGTACAGTCAGTATCCCATCCAGGGCGGTCAGAGCGTCAGCCTGGAGGAATGGGACAGCCGGTTTCCGGAGGGGTTTAGCCCGGACATCAGCGGGTACCAGGAGCGGTGGCTGTTCCAGCTGGAGGACGGCCGTCAGCTGCTGCGGCTGGACGATCATCTGTATTTGCTGCAATATCACCAGGCTGACGGGGAAGTTTTCGAGATGCTGCGGCTGCGGCCGGTGCCGCTGGAGCCGGAGCGGGTGCTGGAGCTGGATCGCCTGCTGCTCAGCGTCAGCGGAGACGACAGCGTGGCGGCGATCAGCTTTTCCGGGGCCGTGGAGGCCGCTATGCGGCAGCTGCCGGATTACCGGCGGCTGCTGGACGGCGGGACGGACACCCTGCGGTACTGCTTCACCATGCTGGAGTGCCGGTATAACGGCGGGTATGTGATGCAGGCGGCCATGAGGATGGCCTGCCGGGATATTCTGGTGGACATGGGCGAGGATCCCGGCGATGACGGGTATGACGTGCAGACCTGGTATGACGAGCTGAAGGCCCGAGCCTTTTCCGTGTCGGAGGACCTGGTGCACCATCCGGGGTATGCTGTGCTGCTGGGGCTGGGGGTGTCCCGGCCCGACGGAACGGCGGCGATAACCTATGTGGACATGGACGGCGACGGACTGGCGGAGCGGCTTACGGCAGAGGACGGAGGACTCCGGGTGCTGCGGTATGACGGCACGGAGGTGTGGTCCTCCGGCCCGGTGGGACAGAACGGGGATGAGGCCCTGTTCCTGCACCGGAACGGCGGGCAGTGGGAGCTTCTGCGCTATGGCCGGACGGCGGAGGAGCAGCTCTATGAGCTGCTGAGCCTGACCGGCGGCCGGGAGCGGCTGGTGCGGTCCCGGCATCTGACCCACGGCGCGGCAGCAGAGAGCGTCCGGGTCTTTGCGGAGGATTTCCATACCCTGCTCTATGGCGTGGATGAGGCGGGGCTCTCCGACGGGTGCGAGATGCTGCTGCTGTCCGTCATGAACGGCGAGACCCGGGTGGGGCCGCTGTACAACTTCAGCGGCTATGAGATCGGAGAGGGAAACGGATGAACGGAAGCGGCTATACCATTGTACAGGCCGGGGCGGAGGTGCCGGCGGAGGAATTCGTCAGGCGGTATGTGGACCTGAAGGACCCCGCCGCCGGGTGCCGCCCCTGCCCGGACTATGGGCGGTACTGGACGTGCCCGCCCTATGACGTTCCGGCGGCGGAATACTGGGGGCGGTATGAAACGGTGCTGCTGGAGGGGATGCAGTTCCACTTCACCCCGGCCATGCTGGAGCGGCGGTTTGACCCGGAGGAGCTGGCGGAATATACCCGGGAGCTGACCGCCGCCCACGCCCGGCGGATGGACGAGCATCTGCGGGCGCTGTATCCCGGAGCGGCGGTGCTGACCACCGGAGGGTGCACCCTGTGTGAGGAATGCACCCGGCCCATGGGGCGGCCCTGCCGCCATCCGCAGGCGGTGGGGTACAGCCTGGAGTCCCTGGGCTGCGACGTGGGCGCCGCCGCCCGGGGGGAGCTGGGCTGGGAGCTGCTGTGGCCCCGGCGGGACCGGCTGCCCCGATATCTGACGCTGCTGTGCGCCGTGCTGCGGTGACATACAAAATTTTTGAAAGTTTTTCATAATTCGGGTTGATTTTTCAGTATTGTATGTGTATAATGAATTTATATTCAGAGTCACCTCCGAGACTCCTGAATCGAAGCAGGACCGCCAGGCGGTCTGCCTGACTTCGCTGATTTCCCCCTTCCCCCCTATAGCAAAAGCGCCGGTATCGCACGATACCGGCGCTTTTGCCCGTATTTGCTGCCTTCCGGTCAGGAAAGCTCCTCCTGGCCGGTGCACAGCTGGTAATACTTGCCCTTCTGGGCCATCAGGGCGGCATGGTCGCCGCGCTCGATGATGCGGCCCTGCTCCAGCACCAGGATGGCCTGGGCGTTGCGGACGGTGGAGAGCCGGTGGGCGATGACGAACACCGTGCGCCCGGCCATCAGGGAATCCATGCCCTTTTCGATGAGCTTTTCGGTGCGGGTGTCGATGGAGGAGGTGGCCTCGTCCAGGATCAGCACCGGGGGATCGGACACGGCGGCCCGGGCAATGGCCAGCAGCTGGCGCTCGCCCTGGCTGAGACTGCCGCCGTCCCCGGTGATGACGGTGTCGTACCCCTGGGGCAGGTGGCGGATGAAGGTGTCGGCATTGGCCAGCCTGGCCGCCGCCCGGACCTCCTCATCGGTGGCGTCCAGCTTCCCGTAGCGGATGTTGTCGGCCACGGTTCCGGTGAACAGGTGGGTATCCTGCAAAACAATGCCCAGAGAGCGGCGCAGGGAGTCCTTCCGGATATCCCGCACGTCGATGCCGTCATAGGTGACGGAGCCGGATTGAATGTCATAAAACCGGTTGATCAGGTTGGTAATGGTGGTCTTTCCCGCGCCGGTGGAGCCCACGAAGGCGATCTTCTGGCCGGGCTTGGCAAACAGGGACACGTCGTGGAGCACCGTCTTTTCCGGGTCGTAGCCGAAGTCCACATGGTCAAAGCGCACGTCGCCCCGCAGCTCCGTCAGGGAGCCGTCGGGCTTCTTCCAGGCCCAGTGGCCGGTGCGGCGGTCCGTCTCCGTCAGGGTGTCGCCGTCCTTCAGCACCCGGACCAGGGTGGCGGTGCCGTCGTCGGTTTCGGGGTGGGCGTCCATCACGGCGAAAATCCGCTCGGCGCCGGCCACCGCCGCCAGAAGGGTATTCACCTGCTGGCTGATCTGGCCCACCGGCTGGGACACCTGCTTGACATACAGCAGATACGCGCCCAGAGAGCCGATGTCGAACACGCCGGAGATGGACAGCAGGCCGCCCACACAGCAGGTGACGGCGTAGTTGATGCGGGAGAGGTTTCCCATGGCGGGCATCATGGCCCCGGCGTAGGTCTGGGCCATGGCGGCGGCGTCCCGATAGGCGCTGTTGCGGGCGGAGAACTCGTCCAGGGTCTTCTGCTCATGGTGAAAGACCTTGATGACCTTCTGACCCTCGATCATCTCCTCAATGTAGCCGTTGAGACTGCCCAGGGCCGCCTGCTGCTGCTGGAAGCTGATGCGGCTGCGGCCGCCCACGCCCTTCACCACCAGGAGCATCAGCCCCAGGAACACGAAGGTGATCAGCGTCAGCGCCCAGTTCAGATACACCAGCATCACCACCGTGCACACGAAGGTCAGCAGGTTGGACACCACGCTGGCGAAGCTGTTGCTGATCATGTCGGACACGGTGTCCATATCGTTGGTAAAGCGGCTCATCAGGTCGCCGGACTGGTGGGTGTCGAAATACCGCAGGGGCAGGGACTGGAGCTTGTTGAACAGGTCCTGCCGCAGGGTGGCCACCGTCCGCTGGGAGATGCGCACCATGATCCGGGAATAGGCATAGGAGCACCCGGCGGACACCAGGAACACCCCGCCCATGGCCACCAGCATCCAGAACAGGCCCTTGAAGTCCCCGGCCACAATGTGGTTCAGGGCGGGCTTGAGGAAGTAGCTGCTGGCCACGGAGCCCACGGAGCTGAGCACCAGGCACACCGCCACCACGATCAGCGCCGCCTTATAGCGGCCGATATAGGCCAGGAGCTTCCCCACCGTGCCCCGGAGATTCTGGGGCCGCTGATAGCCGTGGCCCCGGCCGGGACCGTGACCCGGACCTCCGGGCCGCGCTTGATTCTTGTTTTCAGCCATCAATCGTCGCTCCTTCCTGCTGGGATTTGTAAACCTCCTGATAGATGTGGTTGGAGGCCATCAGTTGGTCATGGGTGCCTGCACCGGAAATTTTGCCGTCGTCCAGCACCACGATCAGGTCGGCGTCCATGACGGAGGAAATGCGCTGGGCGATGATGAGCTTGGTGGCCCCGGGCAGGGCCTGGCGCAGGGCGGACCGGATCTTTGCGTCGGTGGCGGTGTCCACGGCGGAGGTGGAGTCGTCCAGAATCAGCACCCGGGGCCGGCGCAGAATGGCCCGGGCAATGCACAGGCGCTGCTTCTGACCGCCGGAGACGTTGGCGCCGCCCTGCTCAATGTGGGTGTCGTAGCCGTCGGGCATCCGGGAGATGAACTCGTCGGCGCAGGCCATGCGGCAGGCCTCCTCCATCTCGGCGTCGGTGGCGTCCTCCCGGCCCCAGCGGAGGTTTTCCCGGATGGTGCCGGAGAACAGGGTGTTCTTTTGCAGCACCATGGCGCAGCCCTGGCGCAGGGCCTCCATGGTATATTCCCGGACGTCGTGGCCACCTACGGACACGGCGCCCTCCGTGGCCTCATACAGCCGGGGAATCAGGCTCACCAGGGTACTCTTGGCACTGCCGGTGCCGCCCAGGATGCCCACGGTCATGCCGCTGTCGATATGCAGGCAGACATCCTCCAGGTTCCAGGCTCCGCTGTCCTTGTGGTACTTGAAATAAACGTGGTCAAAGTCCACTTCGCCGCTTTCAACGGTCAGGGCCGGGTCGGCGGCGGAGTCGGTGATCTCGGGCTGCTCCTCCAGCACCTCCACAATGCGCTTGCCGCAGGCGATGGACCGGGTCA